>ERZ773165.195-NODE-195-length-54703-cov-8.817432_pt1 | contig 54703 bp, 42 predicted proteins | sample MGYA00581003_ERZ773165 | MGnify/ENA primary metagenome ERZ773165 (study PRJEB29015, sample SAMEA2737817) | human gut metagenome | biome: human gut; feature: human-associated habitat; material: faeces | place: China | collected 2012 ... | reverse complement strand
TCGAGCGGACGCTATGTCTCTGACTTTGAGCTGAGTCCAAAAATTGACCACTAACTAATAACACCAGAATAATTTACGATTACATTAATATTAGTGGTCAAATTTTGGACCCGCAAAAAATCCCATTTCCTTAGCCGGAAAAAAACGAGAGCAATGTACAGCTGCGAAGACTTGTAGAGGTTCTATCTTAGCATGTTTATACGATGACGCACATAAACCTGCAACCACGGAAGTTCCTCAGAAATTTCTTCGATGATGTGGGGCAGCCGGAAGCAAGCATAGCGTACTCCTGAAGTTCTTGACCAAATAAATCATTAGTGATATAATGCATAGTAAACAAATGCTGATGGACGTGGTGCTGATGCGTCTCGGCTTGATATTTTTTTTAGTAGTGTACCATGCGCTCTGCATCTACACGGGAGGGTGGGAGAAGCCTTTCGCTTCATTCCCTGACATTCCATTGTATGATTGGCTTGGGATGTCGACACACGGTTTCCGGCTTCAATCCATGGTGCTTATCAGTGGTTTGTTGTTTGGCCACACCCTCAAGAAACATCCTGAAAGATTATGCTTCAACAGCTGCATTGTTCGAAAGGCAAAAAGGGTTCTTCTCCCCTGCTACATATTCGGGATTGCCTATTGGCTGATGTTTTACTACCAATCTAATGTTGACACTAGGATTATAGGGGGGGGGTATATGGCTAATAATCAATGGGATAGGTCATTTATGGTTTCTACCGATGATTTTCTGGTGTTTTGTGATTACCTACATGCTTGAGAAAAACAAGCTATGCAAACCGTGGCTAATGTTGGTCTTTCTTGTATGCGCCACTTACAATCTATTGTTCAAGTTGCCGTTAGGCCTTGGCAGTGTTCCGACTTACTACCTTTTCTTTTACGTTGGGTTTATGATGGGTTCGAAAAGAATCAAGCTCCCAATGGTGAACATGTGGTTTCCTACTATTCTTTTCCTCACAGCCTTCTGCGCAAGCATGCTCATCAAGGACAATTTCGAAGCCACAACATTATTTGAGAAGTGTATCAGGTTCGCTTTAAGTGGATTGATTAATATAATAATCTCGGTGGCTGGAGTGTATCTGCTTTACAGAATCGCAAATATTCCTAAAATCCAGAACAAGATTGACGAGAATAGGCTGTTGATCAAGTTAAGTAGCTACTGCTATGGAGTTTACATATTCCAACAATTCATACTCAAGTTTCTCTACTATAAATCAGACATGGCACAGTGTATCAACCCTTACGCACTCCCATGGGTGGCAACAGTTGTGACAATAGCCTTGTCATTGATACTCACGGATCTGTCGCTTAGGACAAAAGTCGGAAGGTTTCTTATTGGGTAAAGATGAAAAGAAGTAAGAAGTGCTGCACTTTGAATCAAATTATATATTATGCTAATTCATAATTTGAAACAGATCAATGTCTAACAGTATAAAAAATCAGGTGGTGGCTGCCACAAGATGGTCAGCTATTACTGAGATTGCGTCAAAATTAATATCTCCAATCTCTACAATGGTTTTGGCAAGACTTCTTACTCCTGAGGCTTTTGGTGTTTTAGTTACCGCCACAATGGTAATAAGTTTTGCTGAAATATTCACGGATGCAGGATTTCAGAAGTACATTGTTCAGCATTCGTTTAAGGATGATGAATCCTTGTATAAATCTACATCTGTAGCATTTTGGTCTAATCTTATTTTTTCTCTCTTTCTATGGATTGTAATTTGCACATTCTCCTCTCAGATCGCTCATCTTGTAGGTAATGACGGATATGGTCTTGTGATTGCGGTATCATGTGTTTGTATACCTCTCGAAGCGTTCTCAAGTATACAAATGGCTCTGTTTAAACGAAAACTAGACTTTAAGACTCTGTTTATAGTTCGTTTAATAGGTATTGCAATACCAATTGTCATAACGATACCGTTAGCTTTAGTTACTCATAGTTATTGGTCTCTTATTATAGGAATGATTGCATTAAATATCTGCAATGCAGTAATTCTTACATTGAAGTCAGATTGGAAACCGCGTTGGTTTTATAACGTAAAATTATTCAAAGATATGTTTTCGTTCACCGTATGGTCAATGATTGAATCTGTTACCATATGGCTTACTGGTTATTTGGATGTCTTTATTGTCGGCTCGGTTCTTAGTGCATACTACATGGGCGTTTATCGAACATCCATTAACATCGTAGGACAAATTATGAACTTGGTGACAGCCGCAACAACACCTGTCCTATTCTCCGCTCTGTGCAAATTACAAGATAATGATACGGAGTTTAAAACAATCTTCTTTGATTTCCAGAAGATAATAGGAATGCTTGTCATTCCTATGGGAGTGGGCATCTTTCTATTTAGGGATTTAGTAACGGAGATACTTTTGGGCGCTCAATGGAGCGAAGCATCTTATATGATTGGATGGTGGGGGCTTACAAGTGCAATAGCAATTGTTCTTTCCCACTATTGTAGTGAAATTTATCGTTCGAAAGGAAAACCCAAATATTCAGTATTATCTCAAGTTATTCACTTATGCTTTCTAGTTCCTACTGTTTTAATTTCTGTTAAATATGGATTTCAAACACTTTGTCTGTCCAGAGCTTTAGTTAGGCTTACCGCTATAGCAATTAATTTTGCCTTGATTTATTTGCTGGTTCGGATTACCCCAATAGAAGTGATGAGTAATATCTGGTATTCATGCTTTGCGTCTATTGTTATGGCTTTAGTATTTATATTTCTTCCTGAAAGCTCAGATATATTTGCACAATTAGGATATATTATGGTGTGTGCAATAACTTATTTGGCTGTGTTATGTGTTAAAAGAGAATATAGAAGTAAGTTAGGAAAATTCGTGCGATTGATGACAGGAAAGATAGCAGGAAATGAATAAGAGAGTAACAAACTCAATTGATGCATAATGATTGTTATGAATAACGCATTAGGATTGTCCAGCAAGATTAATTATTTGTTTCTGGCTTATGTTCTTGTTTGGCCCGTGTTGAACAAAACAATTCTGCCGATTGATGGTGCACGTAGAATTGGGCAATTATTATTCTTTATTTCCTTATTATTAAATGTATTGGAGAAAAATTTTCTTCAAACATTGATGAGGAAACCGATTTCATTATGGTTTGTCTGGGTCGTGTATGTGACCATGGTTTGGTTCTGGTATGGTCATAATGTGACTGAAGTTTTTGAATCTCGACCTGTGCCAGATATTACTTTTGTGTTTACTCGTTTTGTCACACCATTTTACGCTATGCTTTTGGTCGCGTATGAGATGAGACGCAGTGAAATCCAACTCCTGAAATGGATTATGAGTTGTTATATAGTTTTTATCTTCCTGGCCACAATTTGTGGAACACGGAACATTACTGATGATGGCCGAGTTATGTCTATCATTGGTAATGAGTTACCGCTAGGTGCGATGTCCATGTTTTTTGTGGCTTCTTATATGAATTTGCGAGATAAACTAAAAACAAGGTATGTAGTTATCTTGTTCATTGCTACTTTTATTTGCATTTTACTTGCAGCAACTCGAAAAGCATTCATCGGTTTATTGATAATTAGTCTGTTCTGGTTGATTGCGAGGAATAAAATGTACAAACCACAAAAATTGTTTATTCTAATTGGTGTTCTGGCCTTTTTATACCTCGGGGTTCAATATGTCATGGACAATACGGCACTGGGAGAGCGTTTTGCAGGTACCGATGATGCTGCGGAAATATACAATACTAGCGATATCCCTATTTTGAATTTTCTGGGAGACAGGGCCATTTTCTATATTATGGGATGGGAGATTTTTCTGGAGCACCCATGGTTCGGAGTAGGCCTTTCAAACTTCCAGATAGAGACGGGTTATCCTTTGCCTATCCATTCTGAATATATTGTACAACTTTGTGAGGGTGGCATAGTCGGATCTATCATATTCATATTGTTTTATTTGAATATATTAAAGTGTGTCGTTTGGGTTCGGAAAAGCAACAAGGACAATTTTGGCCTTTATTTATTATTCTTGTCTCTGTTTCTGACTGTGCTTTTTATAAATCTGACAGCGTGGACATATCAGTTCCCTCATTATTTTATTTGTTTCGGATTGATTATCGGCAAATCGTTCTCTCTTATGGATAGAAAATTTGCATATAAATAAAGGAGTATGGCTATGGTTACAATTGGCAAAAAAATTATGGGACGAATCTTAGCTCGTCTAGGGGTGCTCATTCCAGATGAATTGTATTTGTATTTGAAGTTCCGGTATGAAATGGGCGAATGGCCCAATCTGAGTAATCCTAAGACTTTCAATGAAAAATTAAATTGGCTTAAACTGCATAACCGTAATCCTGAATATACACGTATGGTCGATAAATTACTTGTAAAAGAATATGTATGTTCAAGGCTTAATCCTCAAATCATTATACCTACGATAGCAGTATGGGATACTCCAGAACAAATTGAGTGGGACAAGTTGCCAGACAGATTTGTTCTGAAAACCACTCATGGCGGCGGTGGCAATTCTGTCATCATTTGTAAAGACAAGTCATCTCTTGACATACAGGCTGCATTAAGGAAATTGAAAAAAGCCATGGATACTGATATATATAAGACATTTAGAGAATGGCCCTATAAGAATGTTGTTCATAAGGTTTTTGCGGAACAGTATCTGGACGGAGGGGACGATTTATATGATTATAAGTTCTTTTGTTTTAATGGGAAAGTAAGATGTTTCAAAATTGATTTCTGTAGATTTATCGATCACCACGCAAACTATTTTGACCGCACAGGAAAAATAATGCCGTTCGGAGAATCAAAATTATTGCCTGATTATTCAAAAAAACTTCTTCTGCCAGAAAACTTGAATGAAATGGCCAGTATTGCGGAAAGACTATCAGAAAGAATCCCCTTTGTTCGTGTCGATTTATATAATGTTGAAGGCAAAATCCATTTTGGAGAAATGACATTTTTCCCTGCTGCCGGGATGGGATCATTTTTTCCGAGAGAATGGGATGGTATTTTGGGAGACTGGTTGAATCTTGATGATGTAAAACAATGAGGAGATTATTGTTTGTCACTAACCCTAATTGTGGTGGCGCAGAAAGGATGACGCTACTTTATATGAAATTATTAAAATCGGCAGGATTTGCTGTAAGGCTCTGTGTCTGCATGAATAATGGCTCCGAGTTTAATTTAAAGCCATTCATCCCATCTGATGTTCAGTACGATATTATACCATATCAAAAATATCGGTATTTAATATTCAAGTTGGTTAAGTACCTATGGCAACAGAAATTTGATGTTATAATAACATCATTGCCACTGTTGGCTCAACCGATTTTGATATTGAAGAAACTTTCTTTAATACAATCAAAGGTGGTATATAGAGAGTGTAATATGCCATCATCACATGATATGACCGAAATGAGGTTGGCCAAGATTCTGTACCGTCATGCAGATGTCTTGATTAGCCAGACGGCTGAAATGAAAGAAGAAATGATCAAGTACTATAGTGTAGAATCGAACGATGTCATAACGATCAATAATCCGGTTGACAAAGATCTGATTCAGCAAAAAATTAAAGAATCTGTCACATTGGACAGCAATCGGGTAAATTATATGGCTTGTAGCAGATTGTCTCCTCAGAAAGACATTCCGACAATGCTGATGGCGTTTGCAGTAGTCCGGAAAACTATTCCCAATGCCATGTTGTATTTGATTGGAAAGCCTGATTCAGAGGAGTATGGTATGAGCCTCAAATCACTTACCTGTTCTTTAGGTATTTCCGAATATGTGAAGTTTGTTGGTTTCCAAGCAAATCCTTATAAATATTTGAAACAGGCCGATGTCTTTGTTTTGTCCTCTATATATGAGGGGCTGCCCAATGTCATGTTAGAGGCAATGTACTTAGGGAAACCGGTTGCGGTCACAGCTTGTATCCCATATATATCACAAGTGGTGCACTCTGGTGTCAATGGCTATTTGGCACCAGTTAGTGATTCCGACGCGCTTGCAAAGGCAATGGTAGAGGCAAAAGATATTAAAGGTCTGCCGCAATATAAAGATATCAATGATAGTGAGGGCCTTATAGTGAAAATGTTTAGAAAACTTTAGCATGAAAATTCTACAGTTGACTTATTCGTTGTCTTCCGGCGGCAGTGAGCGTTTTGTCGTGGATTTGTGCAATCGATTGGTCAAAAATGATCTGAATGAGGTTGTACTGGTGACGGTGTTAGACGACAGCAATCTTTTTTGGATGCATTATCGTCAAGATTTGTCAAAACAAGTTCGATTTATAAGTCTGCATTGCCGAAAAGGTGTTTCATTCAAGTCCATATGGAGAGTATATCGAATAATTTCCAAAGAAAAGGCCGATATCGTGCATGCTCATTGCAACCTTATTATGCTCTATATTCCAGCAATACTATGTAGAAACAGTAAGTTTGTACATACCCTTCATAATATTGCCCGTTATTGTTTAGGTGCGATATACAGGAGACCGATTAATAGATGGTTATATAATAAAAAGGTCCAACCTGTTACTATTTCTGGTGAATGCGACAAAAGTTTCGTTGATTTATATGGCCTAAATACGTCTGTATGCATTACAAATGGAAGAGAACCTTTATTGGTGAACCCGTCATTTAAACCAGAGGTTGTTCTAAATCAAGACTATCCAGTATTTATCCATGTGGCTCGTTGTTCGCCACAAAAGAATCAGCCCCGATTATTCAGAGCATTTGATCGCTTGTATAATGAGGGTGTAAAGTTCGAATTGATGTGTCTTGGTCACGGTTATGACGAGTATGCAGAGTATTATAGGAGACATCCGCAAATCCATATAATCGGTGAACGTAATAATGTAGGTGACTACATGAGTTTGGCAGATTATTTTGTCCTTTCGTCAGATTTTGAGGGGCTTCCGCTGACACTCATAGAAGCGATGTCTATGGGAATTACGCCAATCTGTACACCTGCAGGTGGAGTCGTTGATGTCATCAAGGACGGCAAGAATGGTTACATGACCAATGGATTTGATGATGATGAATTCTATCAAAAAATAAAGTCAGTGATAGAGACAAAAGGAGTTATATCTTCTGATGTTATTCGTCGTGACTATATAGAAAACTACTCTATGCAGACATGTGCTGAAAAGTACTATTTGGTATATGGACAGATGTTAAAAGTAGTTCATTAACTGTAAACCCTATTATTGTGAAAATACTGATAAATACTCCTGACTATACACGGCCTTCTTCTGGTGGTGTAGCTAGTTATTACAATGGTATGCTTGGCTACTGGAATGAAGACATTAAATACAATATTATTGGTAGGCGTCATGGAATTTCAGGACTATTCTGGATGCCGTGGGATGTTATCAAATTTATTATTAGGATAATCATTTGGCAGCCGGATTGCGTGTTGGTAAATCCGTCACTCATGATTAATGCTTTAAAGCGAGATTTCTTATTCCTTAAAATTGCGAAGTGTTTTGGTTGTAAAGTAGTTGTCCTTATTCACGGGTTTGATCTTAATGTCGCAATGACAATAAATCACGAATGGGTGAAAGCATCTCTAAATAAAGCTTCTCTTATCATGACACTTGCAGACAGGTTTCGTAAAATAATGCAAGGCTGGGGCATAACGGCTCCTATAGAACTGATTTCAACAAAAGTTGAAGATAAGATGCTTGATGGTTTTGACATTGCATCGCGTGATGGGAAAATCAAGAATATCCTTTTCCTGTCTCGCATGGAAAAAGCGAAGGGAGTATATGAGACGATAGATACTTTCGCATTATTGAAAACGCGACACTCATATTTGACTCTGTCCATGGTCGGATCAGGTTCTGAGTTGAATTCGTTAAAAAATTATGTTAATTCCAAGAAAATCAAAGACGTTATATTTACTGGGGCATTAAATGGGGAGGAACGTTTAAAAGCATATCGTGATGCAGATTTCTTCTTCTTCTTCTCTTATGGAGAAGGGATGCCGACTGTTGTTTTGGAGGCGATGGCATTTGGGTTGCCGATTATGACTCGATATGTCGGTGGCTTATGTGATTTCTTTGAAGACGGAAAAATGGGACGGATAACAGACTCATGTAATCCTTTGGATTTTTCAGCGATGATTGAACCATTTATAAACGACGATAATTATACAAAAGAAGTCTCACTATATAACCATGAATATGCTTTGAACCATTTTATGGCATCTAAGGTGGGAAGAAAGATCGAACAACTACTGAGACAATATACACAGTAAATATATAGAATAAGCCATGAACTTACGAAGATTAACAAAACTGTTTTTAACTAAATGAAAGAGGTATTGTCGCCTATATTAGGATTAAAGCACTACTGTGAATCAGAGGGATATAAAGGCTGGGATCCCTATGATGGTCTTAACTCGAAAGTGGCAAAGGCCATTCTTCCTCTGAAACATTCAGCATTTCTGCGTCTTTGTGTGATTCAAGGATTCAAACGCTGTCCTGTGAATTTTAGGAGAATTGCAATGGTGCCCAAAGAATATAACGCGAAAGGAATCGGGTTGTTTCTTCAGGGTTATTGCAATCTATATAATGCTGTAGCTCAAAAAACTGAACTGTCAGAATATTTGGGGTCCAAAGAAGATATTTTAGAGAGAATAAAATATCTTGCAGACCTGCTTATAAAGATGAGTTCAGATAAGATTTTCTCTGGAGAATATCATGGAGCATGCTGGGGCTATAACTTTGACTGGCAGGCTCGCAAGCTATTTCTATTCCCTAAATATACTCCTACTGTTGTCGCAACTAACTTCTGTGCTACGGCTCTGATGGCTGCATATGAGATAACAGGTGAAAGAGAATACATAGAGACAGCTCTTTCTTCAGCTAATTTCATCCTTGAAGACTTGCATAGATACTATCCTAAGCCGGGAAATGATGACATGTTTCTGTTTTCCTATTCAAAGCTTTCTGGTAATGACACCGTTTACAATGCTTCTCTGCTCGGAAGTCGACTTTTGGCATATTGTTACAAATATACTGGAAATGCGGTATATAAAGAGGCCGCACGGGCAAGCGTAAGTGCTTGCGTCAACGATCAGAACGCAGACGGCAGTTGGGTCTATGGCTTGCTTCCTGTACAAAATTGGGTTGATTCCTTTCATACAGGGTATAACCTTGACGGATTAGCTGCCTTCGAAGAACTGACTAGAGATATGGAATTCCATACTGCAATAGAAAAAGGATTCAATTATTATGTGAAAAACTTTTTTGAGGATAATGGAAGGCCGAAATATTATAATGACAGGATGTACCCGATAGATATCCACTGCCCTGGTCAATTGTTCGTGACACTGTCCCGCCTTCATAAATTCGGACAATATCATGGTTTAGCGAGAAAAGTTCTTGATTGGACGGTCAAAAACATGCAGGACAAAAGAGGATATTTCTATTATCAGATGAAGCCAGGTATAAGTTCTATAATCAGCTATATGCGCTGGAGCAATGCATTCATGTTTAGTGCATTATCATACTATCTACTCGAAGAGATCCGACATGGGGAAACCCTCGACATCAATGGGACAATTATTTGACTTAAACCTATATTAGACAAACAATTAGTAATAGTAGGCAGCGAACTTCATTCTATGACAATATTCAGATATTTATGTCATAGATTCATGAGATGACAATGAAGTATATATGCCTTGAAAAAAGAATAACGACTAAATTAATAAATCTATATCCATTTAATTGGATTTTGACAAGAGAGGTGAGTATGGAAAAAGTTTCTTTGAATGGGGTAAATGTATTTCCGTTTACTTCAGAGCAGGAATTGTTGGACTATGTGGAAGGACATAAAGGAATTCTAGTGGCAATTAATGCTGAAAAAATTCTACATGCAACGGAACAAACACGAGACATCATAAATCGGAATATCGGTTATTGTGACGGTCAGGGAGCAGTGCGGGCAATGCATCAGATGGGGTATGAAAATGTCGTGAAAATTGCTGGATGTGAACTTTGGCTTAAAATCATTGGTATGACATACAAACGAGGGTTCAAATATTATCTAGTAGGAGGAAAGCCCAAGATAATAGAAGCTACCGTTGCCAAATTAAAAAATGAGTTTGATGGAATCAAGATAGTTGGGTTTCGGGACGGTTACATTAAATCTGAAAAGGAAAAGGAGATACTTATTCATGACGTGATGGCGAAAGATCCAGAAGTTGTTTTTGTGGCAATGGGTTCTCCCAAACAGGAACTTCTGATGGAAGAAATGCTTGCACATCATGTGGCTATCTATCAAGGGCTTGGTGGCTCTTTCGATGTTTATACCGGCGATGTTGAACGTGCCCCGCATTGGTGGGTAAATCACGGCCTTGAGTGGGCTTACCGTATGATTAAAGAGCCAAAGCGCATAAAACGTCAGATTCATCTGTTGAAGTTTGAGTGGTGGCTCAGAAGTGGCAAGTTCAAGTCAATGATCAAATTGTACAAAATAAATAAATAACGATTTACAAAATATTTACATAGAATTATTCCTAAATACGGAATTATTTTATATTTTTGCATAAAATGGTTGAGGATGAGGATAGTATCGCACAGAATGCTCAAAGAATTTTATGAGCAACCTGGACATGAGGATGCAAAGACACCTCTGGAGCGTTGGTATCACACTGTAGAGGAAGCGTCTTGGCATTCATTTGCGGAGATAAGACGAGATTTCGGAAACGTAGATTCGGTTGGGAATCAGCATTATGTGTTCAACATCGGCGGAAACAAGTACCGTCTGATAGTTGTTGTGAAATTCATTATGGGCTATGTGTTCATACGCTATGTCGGCACGCATAATGAGTATGACAAGATAAATGCCTCAACAATATAACATTGAATTATTATGAGAATAATAACAGAAGATCAATATAAACTTGCAAAGGCAAGAGTGGAGGAACTGCTTCCTCTGGTGGATGACAACACACCTTTAGATGCCCCCAAGGCGGTAGAACTGATGATGATGTCTGATATAGTCATTGACTATGAGAAAGATCATTTCCCGATAGCTAAACCTACAGTGGCGGAACTTATCTCTGATGGCCTTAAAGAGAATCATCTCACTCAAAAACAGCTTGCCAAGGAACTTGGAGTAAGCCCTACCCGTGTAAATGACTTCGTGTCCGGCAAATCAGAGCCAAGCCTAAGCACAGCCGGCAAGATATGTCGTCTGCTACGGATTCGCCCTGCAGCGATGCTCATGCTTTGATTCCGTAATCACAATTTTGACGCAGTCCTAAACGACAATCGACAAGAGAGTGTCAGAGGAGACACTCTCTTTTATATTCTGACCTGAACCTCTTCGCTAAAATCATCTTTGCGGAAACTTCACGATTCTGTAACTTACTTATTCAAGCGTATTATGAACCCAAAGATCTTGGCCGCGCTCCCGGGAGTGGCGGCGTGTGTCATTGTGACCTTAATCTACCCGTTTGTGCTGAGGTATGCGATCAGGCACAACATTGTTGACAATCCGAACGCACGCAAGCTTCAGAGAACACCGGTGCCGGTGTTCGGTGGGGTGGCGGTGTTCATGGGAGTGTTGCCGGCGGTGGTGATCACGGGCATATTCTTTAATGACATCCCGACCACTACGGTGAACCTTTGCGCCATCACGGTGATGCTGGCGATCGGAGTGTGGGACGACAGAAGGGACATCTCCGCCATATTCAGATTCATTGTGGAGATTATGATCGTCTTCCTGATGATGTTGGCAACGGGATGCTTCATCGATGATTTCCACGGGCTCTGGGGAATCCACGGCATTCCGGAATATGTCGCCTGGCCGCTGTCGATTTTCGCCGGGGTAGGGATCATCAACGCCATCAACCTCATTGACGGGGTGAACGGATATTCATCGGGGTACGTTATCGTGTCCTGCCTTCTGTTCGCGGCGTTCTTTTTCCACTGCGGAATGATCACTCTCGCGGGGCTCGCGCTGATCGAAGTCGGAGCGCTGATTCCGTTCTTCCTGCACAATGTGTTCGGCGGCAAGTCGAAGATGTTCATCGGGGACGGAGGGACGCTTATGATGGGAACGGCAATCGCTTTCTTCGTGGCGTACTGCCTCTCATCCGGCAGTACTGTCAAGGAACTTGAGGCGCGGAACTTCGGACTCATCGCATTCACGCTCGCCGTGTTGAGCATACCAGTGTTCGACACGCTTCGGGTGATGTCGGTGCGGATGCTGAGGCACCTCTCCCCTTTCCATCCGGACAAGACCCACCTCCACCATCTTTTCATCGACATGGGCTTCTCGCATTCAGGCACGACGATGGCGATCCTTTCCATGAATATCACGACGGTACTCATCTGGTTCCTTTCCTGGAAACTCGGAGCGTCGATCAACCTCCAGACATACATCGTGGTCTCTCTCGGCATCCTCAACACATTCGCCTTCTACAAGTTCATGAAAGTGCAGGCCGCCCGTGATTCTCGAATATACAGGTTCATGTGCAGCCTTGGCTCACTCACCCACATCGGAAACACACGTTTCTGGAAATTCATGCGCGACACAGTGGACCGGATGTCGTAGTCTTTTATATTGATAATACAATGCTCACAGTCAATCAGTTCTTAAACGAGAGAATGGACGGAATCCTTCGGATGGAGAGGGACAACAAGAATATGGTCCATCTATTCCATGTGAACGATTCTTGGTCGGCGGTGGAAAAGTCGGCTTACTTCCTGTCGCAGTTGGTGGCCTGCGATGTCATCACTCTGTTGGCCAAAGGAAATGACGAGGCGCCCGAGGGGCAGATTGTGCTGGCGAGCGTGTCGGACGAGCGGCTCACTGCGGCGAGGAAGGAATATTCAGTGGTCTGGCATGGGGATGACTATCTTGTTCTGAGACCAAGGAATATTCCGACCCGATACTCCGAATGGCATCAGGAGAACATAGTCGATGACATTGATGATGATGATTTCGAGGAATGACGGGACACTCCACAAACAAAGCGTCAAGACAAGAGTAGTCTCCTCTGTGGGGTAATCTCTGGCAGGCACGTGGCAGCCAAGTAATTATCAATGAATATATTAACATACCCTTCTTCTACCTTGAACCGGCAGGAGAAGGGTATATTATTTAATTAGTTGTCAGCGAGTTAGCCGCAACAAGGTCTAAAGCGAATTCTCCAGTTTGGACTTAGCGTAGTCAAGGGTCACTGTGAAGACCTTCTTGCGGGATGACGGAGCGTCGTACATCGCGTCATCGAAGATCCGCTCGCAGATAGAGCGCAGCCCACGGGCCCCAAGCTTGTTCTTTATGGCGGTGTCAACTATCAACTCATTGACACCGTCCTCAATCTTGAGTGCCATTCCGTCAATCTCGAAAAGTTTTGCGTACTGCTTGAGAATCGCGTTCTTCGGCTCGGTGAGAATCCTGAGCAAGGCCTCACGATCCAAAGCGTCAAGATAAGTGATGACAGGCAGACGGCCGATGATCTCCGGAATGAGACCGTAAGCCCTCAAGTCCTGTGCATCAACATATTTCAAGAGGTTCTTCTTGTCAACAACTTGCTTCTGGGTAGTACCGAAACCAATTACCTGTGTGTTCAGTCTCTGGGCGATGCGCCGCTCGATTCCCTCGAAGGCACCGCCGCAGATGAACAGGATGTTCTGCGTGTTGACATGGATGAACTCCTGCTCCGGGTGCTTGCGGCCACCTTTCGGCGGGACATTGATGACATTGCCTTCGAGGAGTTTCAGCATGGCCTGCTGGACTCCCTCTCCTGAGACATCGCGGGTGATGGACGGATTGTCGCTCTTGCGGGCGATCTTGTCGATCTCGTCGATGAAGACGATTCCCCTCTCGGCCTTCGCTACATCGAAATCCGCCTCCTGAAGAAGCCTCGTAAGGATGCTCTCGACATCCTCACCGACATAACCGGCCTCCGTCAGGACTGTGGCGTCCACGATCGTGAACGGTACATCCAGCAACTTGGCTATAGTCTTGGCCAGCAAGGTCTTTCCGGTTCCAGTAGGACCTACCAGCAGAATATTCGACTTTTCCAGCTCGACCCCGTCATCAGGACGGTCAACCAGATTGTGGTTGATCCTTTTATAGTGGTTGTACACCGCCACTGCCAGCATCTTCTTGGCGCGATCCTGCCCGATGACATATTCATCAAGGAATTCCTTGATCTCGACAGGCTTCTTCAAGGCCTCAAGCCGACCAAGCGGCTTGCCGTCCTTGGAGACCGTGCCAAGTGTGTCCTTGAGATAGTCATGCGCAAGCTCAACGCAATCGCTGCAGATGAATCCGTCCAGTCCCTGAAGCAAAAAAGGAACCTCACGCTCTGACCTGCCGCAGAACATGCAATGTTTTGTTGTACCTGTGTTCTTTTTAGGCATCTACTTGGATTTCTTTGTAAGGATCTCATCCACCATTCCGTACTCCAAAGCCTCCTGGGCTGTCATCCAGAAGTCCCTGTCAGCGTCGGCGAACACCTTGTCGTAAGACTGGCCGGAATGCTGGGAGATGATGTCATAGAGTTCCTTGCGGGTCTTCTCTATCTCCCTCGCGGCGATCATTATGTCTGCGGCCTGTCCCTGAGCCCCACCGAGAGGCTGATGGATCAGGACCCTGGAATGAGGCAGACAGGAGCGTTTGCCTTTCTCGCCGGCGCAAAGCAGGACGGAGCCCATCGATGCGGCCATTCCGGTACAGATCGTGGCCACATCCGGCTCCACCAGCTGCATCGTGTCATAGATCGCAAGACCGGAAGTCACCTGACCGCCCGGAGTGTTGATGTAGAGCGAGATGTCCGCGGCCGAGTCAGTGGAAGCAAGGAACAGCAACTGGGCCTGGATGATGTTGGCGACATCATCATCGATCGGGACGCCAAGGAATATTATCCTGTCCATCATCAGTCGGCTGAACACGTCCATCGAGGCAACATTCAGTTTTCTTTCCTCGATGATGGTCGGATTGATGTAGGCGTCCGTAGCCCTTTGATAGCGGTCAAGGGTCATTGAACTCAGTCCAAGACCCTTGGTCGCATATTTCTGAAACTCCTTGTCCATGATTATTTAAGCTCGCGGAACTTTTCCTCGGAGATCTTCTTGTTCTGGAGAGTGATCTTCTCCTTTACGGCGGCGATCACCTTCTCGTTCTCGACGTTCTCCTCGATGTTACGCATCTGCCTCTCGTCCTTGAGCATCTGGGCGGCGGCATCGGTGAGAAGCTCCTCAGGTACATTGCCCATTCCGTACATCGCGTACTGGTAGGCGGCATAAGCCTTGGCTGCCTCAAGCATGTCCTTGTCCTCGACCTTCAGCTCGAACTTCTTCATCAGGGAGCCCCTTACGAGTTGCCAGCGGAAATCGCCGAGGAATCCGTCGAACTCCTTCTCGATGTCTTCCTTGGAGAACTTCTCCTTGTTGTTCTCGTAGAGCCATCTCTTGAGGAAAGCCTCCGGAACATTCACTTTGGCCTTGTCCACGAGGTATTTGCGGAGATCCTGGGAGAGTCTGTAGTCAGCCTCCTGCTTGTAGTTGGACTCAAGCCTCCCGGCGATCTTGGCGTCAAACTCCTCCGTGGTCTTCACGGCATCCTTGCCAAAGACTTTGTCATAAGTCTCCTGGCACTCGGTGGCCGGAACAAAGGTCTTGACATTCACGATGGTCACATTCCAGACAGGATCGAGGGCGGCAAGCTCTTCCTTCTTCATCTTGAGCATGGACGACCTGTCGGTCTCATTGGAGAAGGCCTCGTTGACATTGACGTCGAACTTGTCATCAACCTTGGCGCCGAGGAAGTTCTTCCTCGCGTCACCCTCAACTTTGCTGACAGCCACATACACACCTTCCACAGTCTTCTCGCCCTGCTTGAAGTCAACCACAACGTAGTCTTCCTCGCCTGCGGCCTCGCCTTCTTCGAGCTGGCCGTACTGCCTGAGGATGCTGTCCTTCATGGCAGCCTTGGCCTTGTCGGTCACCTCGATCTTGTAATATGGCAGTTTGTCATTCTTGTCAACATCGATGTTGATCTCAGGAGAGAGTCCGAGATCGAACTTAAACTCGAAATCGTTGCCGTCTTTCCATTCCTGCTCCTTCTGGGACTCGCTGGCGATAGGCTCACCGAGAATGTGCAGACTGTTGTCCTTGATGAACTTGTCGAGCTGCTCGGAGATGACTCCGTTGATGGCCTCGTAAAGAGCCTGCTCACCGTAGATCTTCTTCACAAGAGTGGCCGGAACCATTCCCTTGCGGAAACCCTTGAAGTCAGCGTTTCTCCTGTAAGCGGAGAGTCTTTTCTTCTCCTGCCCGGCATAGTCCTCCGCCTTCAGGGCGATCGTCAGTTCGATGTTAAGATCATCGATTTGATTTTTTGTTACTTCCATAATTTGTCAATATTATTTAAATTAATTATTCTTTCTCTGCGGGTAAACCACCCGTTCGTGGTAAATCTGTGAAAGATAAGCCTTGAGAGTCTCTTTAACAGTGTTAAGATCCTTTATTGAGATCTCCGACTCGTCAAACTGTCCTATCTTCATCTTCGAGGCCACGATGTTCTCCACAAAGGTTGAGAATGTGGCAGCCGAATTGTCTTTCAAAGTCCTGGAAGCCGCCTCCAAAGTGTCACAGATCATAAGGATTATCTGCTCCTTGGTCTGAGGCTTGCGTCCCGGGTAGAAGAAATCCGAGACGTCTTTCGGATCCCCTCCGTCATTGAGATACTTGTTGTAAAAATAACTTGTGTTCGAAGTCCCGTGATGGGTAATGATGAAGTCCTGGATGACATCAGGCAACCCATGCTCGGCAGCCAGATCCAACCCGTCTGACACATGCTTGATGATAGCGCGGGCGCTTTCCTTAGGAGAGAGCCCCTCATGATAATGGACCCCACCCGGAGACATGCTCTCGTTCTCTATGAAGCAAAGAGGGTTCTTCATTTTGCCGATATCGTGATAAAGCGCTCCGGCGCGCACCAGAAGCACATTGGCGTCTATGGCACGGGCAGCCGCGTCACACATATTCATCACCTGCAAGGAATGTTGGAAAGTCCCTGGAGCCTTGTGCTCCAGCTCCCTCAAAAGTTTGTTGTTCGTGTCGCAAAGTTCCCTGAGTCTTGAGCTGGAGACAAGGTTGAACATCCTCTCGAACAGGTAGATGAGAGGATAGCCGGCGACGATGAGCATCGAGCCGATGAACATGTAGAGCACGGCGACGTAAGGGTCATCGTTGACCATGTCGATCAGCCTGAATCCGAAATAGGTGACAAGTTGGCACACAAAAACTATCCCGGACATGATGAACTGCTGCCATCCCTGGTTGAAGAACTTGAACACGAAGACCGCGACTATGCTCGCGAGCAGGAACATCACGAAAAGCACCGTTCCGTTCTCGGCGAAGACCAGCAGCGGCAGGAACGACACGCAGCAGATCGGGAAGATCACCTTGTTCTTGAAGAAAGCCTCAAGGTAAAGCGCGGTCAAAGTGAAAGGGATCATGTAGAGGCACCTCGGTGCAAACTTGTTGATGACCAAGGCCAAAACAGAGGAGATGATGAATATGAAGATCAGGTACCAGAACTTGCGATGATCCAGAAACAGTTTCCTGTTCAGGAAGTAGATCATCAGGAAAAACATCAGCACCAGCACGAAGGCGATGAAGGCGTTGCCGAGCCAGAAGAGGATCCTCGGTCCGCCGTAACCCATGCTGTTCTCGTACTCAACCTTGTAGGAGTCAAGGATCTGGGCTATTTCCGCAGTCACTATCTCACCTTCGGAGACGATCAACTGACCTGCACTGACAAAACCCTGCGTGGTGGAAACCTGACTTGAGGACTCAGAATGGACAAGTTCTGTTGTCTTCGGATCATAGTCAAGGTTAGGAACTATGAAATCATAGATTCCGGCTGCCCTGAGAACCGAATCAGCATTGACTCTCGGGTACTTGGCAGTCACCGAGGAAAGCAGGCGGTTCTTGGCCTCCGATTCCTTGAAGACCTCCTCCACCGGTTTCTTCACGGCTCTCTTGTCCCTCTGGATGTAAAGCACCGCACTGGAAGGATCCGCGCGGCCGTCCAGTTTCACTCCCTCATCCGGCACCACTCCGCTGGAATATATTCCGTCCATCGAAGACACAATCAGGGGACGGAGGTATGAATATGCCCCCATCTCAATCCCCTCCGCCGCCTTGCGGCAGTTGTCAACGATGTCCTGACGATACCTATAATAAGGAATCACAATTGACTTGTTCCTGCTCCTCTCCTCGCGGATCTGCTCGTCTGTCTTGAGAACCGGGAAATCAAACTGCGCCAAAAGCGTCTCGTGAGACCACGGAGAACCCTTCCTGTAGTCATAACTGAACTTTGCGGTCCTCGGGAATATGAGTGTGAGGATCACAAACAGAAAGGCAAGAGGAACAAGCACTCTGTAGTTTATGGACACGCGCGGCAGTTTCATTCTTCTATACTGTTATTTGAACGGACTCCCCGCCTCCTTGGCGATGAAACCGTAGGTCAACTTGTCTGTCAAACGAGGGAAAAGCCTATGAGCCAGCACAGTAATCTTTCCCAAGCCAGTTAAAATCATCTGGGACTTTCTCTTCTGAAGTCCCTTGGCAAGGTACTCGGCGCATTTCTCGGCGCTCATCAGTTTGTCCTCTTTCAAAGGAGTCTCGCCCTGAGGACTTCCGTCGGCGGTCAGCGCGGCCTTGCGGACATTGGAGTCCGTGTAGCCAGGAGCGAAGACAAGCACGTTCAGCCCGTCCTTGAGATGCTCGATGCGGATGGTGTCAAGGAAGCCGCGGATGGCGTACTTGGACGCTGAATATCCAGTCCTCGCAGGAAGGGCGGAGAAACCGGCGATCGAGATCACCCCGACCACCTGTCCCCTACTCTGGAGCAAATATGGCAGGGCGAATTTCGTGCACTGCACCGTACCCCAGAAATTCACATCCATCAAAGAGCGGATCACGCTGAGATCCAAGTCCTTGAACATAGCCCTCATCGAGATACCGGCGTTGTTCACCAAGATGTCGATGCGGCCATATTTCCGGACAGTGCAGTCAATGAGATTCCGGCAGTCATCCTCCTTCGTCACGTCAGTCTTGACACACAGAACCTTGTCAGGAGCGGCGTTCACTGACGGAGCCAGTTCCTGAAGCTTGTCCAACGACCTTGCGGCCATCACGACATTCGCCCCGAACGACCCAAAGAGACGGGCAGAAGCCAACCCTATTCCAGAGCTGGCTCCCGTAATGATAATGACCTTATCCTTGAAATATCCAGGACGCATACAAGCCACTAATCAGCAGTTAATTACATAATGGTTTTAGCAGCGATGTCATCACCGTCGTAAGCGCCGGCGTCAAGCTTCTGCTTGATCTCCTTGAAAGCGTTGAGTGTGTACGCTATGTCTTCGTCGGTGTGGACGGCTGTACATACGATTCTGAATATCACCATTCCCTTAGGGATGACAGGATAGATGACCATCGAGCAGAAGATGCGGTAGTTCTCACGAAGATCCATCGCTATCTTTGTGGCCTGGGCCACGCCGCCGCCGTCGATGTGGATAGGAATCACGCAGGCCTGAGCCTCACCGATGTCGAATCCGAGTTCCTTGAAGCCTTCCTGAAGGGTGTGCGTCACGTGCCAGCACCTCTTGCGGAGCTCGTCGCCTTCCGGAGACATGATGATCTCCAGACGCTTGATGTTGCCGTACACGAACGCCATCGGCTGTGACTTGGCATACATCTGCGAGCGCATGTTCAGACGCAGGTAGTTGATGATCTTGCGAGGACCGGCGATGAAGCCTCCGATCGAGGCCATCGACTTCGCGAACGCGCCGATGTAAAGATCGATGCCGTCCATGCAATGCAGTTCCTCGGAAGTTCCGCGTCCATGCTCGCCAAGCAGGCCGAAGCCGTGGGCGTCATCAATGAATATGCGGAAGCTGTACTTCTTCTTGAGTTCGACGATCTGGTCGAGGATTCCCATCGCCCCGGTCATACCGAAAACGCCCTCGGTGATGAGCAGGACACCTCCGCCGCTTTCCTCGGCCTCTTTGCAGGCTCTCGCCAGAACCTTCTCACAGTCAACGATATTGTTGTGGCGGTACTTGTACTTGCTGCCGATGTGGAGACGGATTCCGTCAAGGAGGCAGGCATGAGCCTCCGCGTCATAGACGATCACGTCATGACGGGCCGTAAGGCAGTCAATCGCGGAGACGATTCCCTGATAGCCGAAGTTGAACAGGAACGCGTCCTCCTTCTTCTCGAAGTCGGCGAACATCCTCTCAAGTTTCTCGTGCAGGGCGGTGTGTCCTGAAAGCATACGGCTACCCATAGGATAGGCCAGTCCCCATTTCGCGGCACCCTCGGCGTCAGCCTTGCGAACCTCAGGATGGTTCGCAAGCCCGAGATAGTTGTTCAGACTCCAGTTCAGAACCTCCTTTCCGTTGAAAGTCATGTGAGGGCCAAGCTCGCCCTCAAGCTTCGGGTACATGTAGTAGCCGAAGCCCTGATCGAAGTATTGTCCGATAGGACCGCCTGAGTCCCTTTCGATTCTGTCAAAAATGTCAAGCATTTCTATTGTGTTTTAATTATTTATGCATCAATATTAGCGTAATGGGCGTTCTCCTCGATGAACTGCCTTCTTGGAGGGACATCGTCACCCATCAGCATCGAGAATGTCCTCTCGGCCTCGACGGCGTTGTCAATGGTGATCTTACGGAGACGTCTCCTTGCAGGATCCATGGTGGTGTCCCAAAGCTGCTGGTCGCTCATCTCACCAAGACCTTTGTATCTCTGCACGGTCACGCCCTTGTCTGAGCCCTTGCCCAGACGTGCCGTGGCCTCAAACCTCTGCTCGTCGGTCCAGCAATACACTTCCTCCTTGCCTTTCTTCACAAGATAAAGCGGAGGGGTCGCAAGATAGACATAGCCGTTCTTGATGAGGTCAAACATGTAGCGGAAGAAGAACGTCAGGATAAGGCAGGCGATGTGGCTACCATCGACATCGGCATCGGTCATGATGATTACCTTGTGGTAACGTAGCTTGCTGAGATCCATCTTCTTCTCTCCGTTCTCATCCTCCTGTGCCACAGTGACTCCAAGAGCCGTGTAGATGTTCCTTACCTCAACGCTGTCGAACGCACGGTCCCCGGCCGCCTTCTCCACGTTAAGGATCTTACCCCTCAACGGCAGGATGGCCTGGATCCTTCTGTCACGTCCCTGCTTGGCTGTTCCACCGGCGGAGTCTCCCTCGACAAGGAAGAGCTCGCACTTCTCAGGATTCCTCTCTGAGCAGTCGGCCAGTTTGCCTGGCATTCCGGCCCCAGTCATGGCGGTCTTTCTCTGCACCATCTCACGGGCCTTGCGGGCGGCGCTGCGGGCGGTGGCGGCAAGCACGATCTTCTCTATGAGCAGCTTACCCTCCTTAGGATGCTCCTCAAGATACTGGTCCATAGCCGCCGATGTGGCCTGGGAAACAGCCGATGTGGCCTCCGGGTTGCCAAGCTTGGTCTTGGTCTGTCCCTCGAACTGAGGCTCGGCGATCTTCACGGAGACAACAGCGGTCAAACCCTCACGGAAATCCTCAGGAGCGAGGTCACCCTTGAACTTGGCGAGCAGATTGTTCTTCTCGGCGTAATTCTTCAGCGAGCGCGAAAGACCCATCTTGAAACCTTGAAGATGCGTTCCACCCTCGATGGTGTTGATGTTGTTGACGTATGAATATATCTTCTCGGAGAATCCGTTGTTGTACGAAAGGGCGATGTCGATCGGAATCACCTTGTCGCTCTGAACGCACACAGGTTCAGGAATAAGCTGGGTGGAGCCGGCGTCAAGGTAGTCGATGAACTCCTTCAGACCTTCCTTGGAATAGAAGACATCCCCGCGGTAAAGCCGCTTTCCGGTAGGCTTGGAGTTGCCGTTCTCATCGGTGACATACTCATCTACCAGTTCCCTCTCGTCGGTGATGGTGATCTTGATGCCTTTGTTCAGATAGGCCAGTTCACGCATCCTTGCGGCAAGGGTGTCATATTTATAGACATTTGTCTGGGTGAATATGGTCGGATCCGGATGGAATGTGATGATGGTTCCGGTGTCGTCGCAGTCCCCGACTATCCCGACAGGAGCGAGCGGCTTGCCCTTTGAATATTTCTGAACGAATACATGTCCCTCACGGTGAACCTCTGCGACGAGGCTGTCGGAAAGGGCGTTCACGCAGGAGACACCTACTCCATGCAGACCGCCGGACACTTTATAGCTGTCCTTGTTGAACTTGCCTCCGGCATGAAGAACGGTCATGACAACCTCAAGGGCGGAACGGTGTTCCTTCGGGTGCATTCCGGTAGGGATTCCTCGGCCGTTGTCAGTGACCCTGATGGAATTGTCCGGGAGGATCGTGACACCGATTTCGGTACAGTAACCGGCCATCGCCTCATCGATACCATTGTCAACAACCTCATAGACAAGATGATGGAGTCCCCTCTCCCCGATGTCGCCGATGTACATCGAAGGTCTTTTCCTCACCGCCTCAAGGCCTTCCAGCACCTGAATACTGCTTGCGGAATATTGTTCTTCCGCTTTCTTCATCTCTTCGTTCTCAATCATATTCTATAACCTGTTTTTATCAAGTTTATATGGTCTGTCCATAAAACAGACAAATTTAATAAAAAATGAGGGCAATGCGAAATTTATTTCCACATTGCCCTCAATCGAGCTGTATTTATATTCTTAAAGATTCAGAGATATTCCGGCGGTGACCCAAGGCCCTTTCTCCGCATAGAACGGCGTCCTCTGGATCGTCTGGCAAAGCAGATTGCCGGACTCCAGCCACAGAGTCCACTTGCGATTGAACTTGTAGCCGCAGTTCAGTCCAAAATCGACATATCCAGGAATCCGGGCCTCAACTTTCTCCTCAAAAGCATACTCAAAAGAATCCTCAACCAAGTCAGGGTGTTCCTTAAAAGCCAATCTTCCGCATCGTCCCTCACGCCATGAGGAAGCCGAGACAGAGACCCCGGCGTAAAGTCGGGAATTGATGTTGTACTTCATCCTCAAATCCCCGCTATAATTCGGGAGAGCGAATCCGAGATTGTCCGCATCCTTGTCCGGGAACGACAGGCTTCTGTACCGCAAGTCGGCCTCCACATCCAAACGTTCGGACTGATACCCCAGCGAAACATTGGCGAAAATCAGGTTCGCATCGGAGTACGACGCATTGGCGAAGAAAGATGACTCCATGAACCGGCCAGACTCCATCAAAAGGTTCTCATAAATCCCCACGCCGCCATTGACATCGAACCGGAACAGGGAGGAGACTGTCCCTTTCACACCTATTCTGGCATTGAGATTCTCAACCGAATTGTCAATCATGGATGTCATCAAACCATGATCGGCAGGAGTAAGGAACAATGGGTTATAATGATGAGTGCCTGCGATCTGGGATGAATATGTGTTCAAACGGCTTCCGCCCGTGGCGTCGGCATAGATGCGGACACGATCTCCCGCCGCGAAACCGATGTGGACATCAGGATAGACAAACTGTCCCTTTCCGCCGGTCATCTTACGGAAACAAAGCGTGTCGGAAGCATCGTTCCTGAAGACGGATTCAAGCTTGAGGCCAAGATTCAGGTCCCAGCGTCCGGATTTGACTCTGTAGCTTGGAACGATGGCGATCCGGCCAAGATTGCCGTCGTAAAACTTCCCATAGGAACTTGTCTCTCCCTCGAATCCCACAAGAATGCTCCGGTAACCGTCCAGCACGGTTCCGGCAAGGCCATCCAAGATGAACCAAGACTCGCTCTGCCTGTCCGGCGAGAGTATATTCCATTTGCCCGACAACCCGCCGGAATACATCCTGACAGGTATTTTTTCAAGATCCATCTTGTCACTGGCGATTCTCCCCTTCATCGCCACATCGTAATAGAAATACGACTCCGCATCGTTGTTGGAACGGACTCTGGCTTTGAAATCAAAAGCGTTGAGGCAACGGGACATGCGAGAGTCCTTGGCAGCGACTCCGTAATAGCCAAGGCCGAAAGACAGTATAGTCCTGTCCCAGCTGTAGAGCCCGCCAAAACCGGCGGCAGTCAAGGCGTCATAGCCGCTGAAATGTTCCCCTGATTTCTTCAGACGGTAGACACCATCCTCCTTCATCTGCGGAGCGATCTTGTGATAATTCCCGAAATAGGACTTGTGGCTGGCGTACACACTCATCTGGAACGGCCCTTTCCGCTCAGGACTGAAAACAAACTCCAATTGAGGACGGAAAGTGTAACCCGCTCCGGCCTTAAGGTAAAGCTTACGTCCTCTCCAGGCATCCTTCTCCGGCCTCATGTCCAGCATGTAAGGCTTGAAGTTGTAGGCTCCCTGATAAGGCTTGTTGAAAACCTCATAGTCAAAATCCAGATCGAACCTCAGCAGGGAATCCGGCACATTCATTCCAAGAAGAGGCTTCTGTACCTCGGAAGGACTGCCCTGATAGGTGTTCGTGACCTCTACGGTCGGGTTGAAATTCTGTCCGAATGAGACCGCGGCGGACATCAGCAGAGCCGCGGACACAACATATGCTTTTTTCATATTCATTTCTACATCAATTCTTTAAGCTTGTCAAGACGCATCCGGACATTGTCAAGAACATCATCGGACGTGCCAGCCGCGGGTTTATAGCCGCTTTGGACGCTCTCGAACGTGGCCTTGGCCTGAGCGAGATTATCCTGCTCGGCGAAAGAGTCGCCCAAAACAATGAACGCCTTGGCCAACCAATAGCTCTGGTCCCCGACCCTTTCGGCGAAAGCATAGACCTTCTTCTCCACGGTGTCGTACTTGCCCTGGTCGTACGCATCCTGAATGATCATGTAGGCCGCCTCGGCACCCTCGGATGTGGAAGGAGCGGAACTGAGGCTTTTGAATATCTCAAACGCTGCCTCACGCTCGTTCATCGAAAGCAACGACTTGGCCTTGAAGTAATCAGCCTCACGGATCTCGGCGGCAGTGCTCTTTCCGTCACCCTTCACCTTGTCGGCGCAAGACCGTGCGGAAGCCCAGTCTCCCGCCCTGTAGGCGGAACGCATCATCCCGACCCTTGCAGTGTGCCTGTTGTTCTCGATCATCGCTTCCTCAAGCAGAGACGAATAGCCTCCGAACGCATCCTTGTAGCGTTGCAGATCGTAGGACAGCTTTGAGAAGTTCAGGATGGCCGTTTCCGCGAATGCCAAGCCGTCACCTTTCTCCAGCGACTTCTTGTACCAATCGCAAGCCTGTTCCTTCTTGCCTGTGTTCCTGTAACATTCAGCGACATAGAACTCCGCCTCCGGAACTTTCTGACCGGACGGATAACGCTCAAGATAGGTCTGGAGCGAAGCCAGAGCCTTACCGTAGTTCTCCGTGAGGAACACCTGCTCGGCGGCGTTGAAGTACATCGTCTCCTTCTCGCTGTCGGACTTGTCCTTGATCACACCGGCCTTGTCGGCGAAATCAATGTACTCGTCAGCGCGTCCCTGCGACTGGTAGATCGACTCAATGGCCAGAAGAGCGTCCTGGGCATATTCAGTGCCCGGCATCTCTGTGATCACCTGCTTGTAGTAGTCAAGGGAGCGGTCGTACTCGGACATATTCCTTGAGATCATTCCAAGCTCTATCAGGGAGCGGGCCACAATGGTCTTGTCATTGGTGGACGAGCGGAGCTTCGTGAATGCGGAGACCGCGTCGTCATTCCTGCCGGCGGCGACGTAGGCCCTGCCGAGCTCGAACATGGCGTCAGAGTAGTACTCCACGGACGGTCTTGCCTCCAACGCCTTTGAAAGCGCACCGATCTTGCCGTTCATGTCCCCCATAAGCCCGTAGGCGATTCCGGCACGGTAGTTCGGGTAGAGATTGTCCTTGAACGGGAACCTTTTCAATGCGTTTTCATATTCACTGACAGCGGTTTTGTAGTCTTTCCTGATGAAGTCGCAGTCGGCGCGGCGAACGGCGGCATCCTCCCCTTCCGAAGGGTTGCGGGAGCCGAGATATTCATCAAACCATTTGGCGGCGTTGTCGTAGTCCCCGAGACGGAAGTAGCAGTAAGCCAGATCGTAAGGGATCAGGCGGCCTTCCGTCTTGCCCTCCAGCGCGGAATTGTTGTACAGATCCTTGAATGTGTCCAGCGCCTTGTCGAACTGGTCGCTGCGGTAGTAGGACTCGCCGAGCCAATACCTTGAAAGCTGGGAGAACGGAGAGCGCCTGTCAGCATAGAAAGAAGAAGCCCTCAGGAAAGGAACCGCATCCCTCCAGGAACCGGTCTCCACAAGTTGTTCCGCGCGCAGATAGTTGGCCTTCATGTAATTGGCCTTCTGGTCATTGTCCAGCATGTCTATGTTGGAATATGCCTCCACGGCTCCGGCATAGTCGTGGTTGTAGAGCGAGGCCAGCGCCATATAGCTGTAGATCCTCTCCCCTTTCTTCTTGTCGGAATATCTGGAGAGATATTCATTGAATACCGACGGGTTGTGGTTCAGGTCGAAGGACAGCTTGGCGTAGTTGAAATGCGCGTCCTCCTCGATGTCCGGGTTGAAAGACCGCTGCGAGGCATCTTTGAAAGCGTCCAGCGCGGCGACCTTGTTACCCGTCTGGATGTAGCTGTAGGCCAGGCTGTAGTTTGCTATCTGCCCGATGGAATCCGTCCTGTCCTTCATCATGGAGAAGTTGTCGATGGCACCCTTGTAGTCACCTGTGGCATAGAGTACCGAACCGGCGTAGAAATAATCATCACGGTCCATGTCCCGGTCTGTGTTCCCGATCCTGTCGTAATATTCCTTGGCCTTTTCCGTGTCGCCCTTGGCCAGATACGACTCCGAGATGATCCTCGCAAGATGCCTCTGGCGCTCCTGAGGGGCGTTATCGAAAAGTGTCAGGCCGTTCTTGAGCACGTAGGAATAGTCCTTCTTCATGAATCTGCACTCGGTCATGTAGTAGGCGGACATCTCCGCGAACCGGGGATCCCTCGCGGCCTTCTCGAACCAGTCGTAGGCCTCGTCGAAATTCTTCTCGGAATAATTGATGTAGCCCAACGAGTACCTCGACGGAGCAGTGTAGTCCGAATGCGGCATCTTGTCGGCTTTCTCAAACAGAGACCTGGCCTTCACGAGCAGGCCTTCCTCGAAATAGGAATATGCCTCCTTGAAGGAATATTCAGCGACCAGCCCGGACGGCAGCCTCTTTCCATCGACCTTGCCGAACTCGGCGACCGCGGATTTGTAGTCCTGCGCGTCGAAACAGTTCAAGGCCTTGTAGAAATGGATCTGAGGCAGGAGGGAGGAATAGGGATGCGTCCTGACATATTCATCAGCCAAGGTCTCGTTGCCTCTTTCCTGAAGTCTAACGGCGCACAGGGCCTCGTAGCCTCCGGCCATGACATCACCGCTTCCGGCATAGATGTCTCCGAATATGCTCCCGGCCCTCTCGAACATTCCATGCTCGTAGAGTTCAGTGGCGAGACGGTACTCGTCCTGCCTGGTCTCCTGCGCTTCCAAAGCTGTCCCGAAGCCGATGGACAAGGCCGCGAGAAGCACTGCTGCAAGTTTGCTTTTCATATAGTCTCCAATCATTTCCTTCACGAAAAATATTCTACAAATTTACTTAAATATACCCGAAAAATAAAGTATATTTGCGTTACTATGGAAGTGAACGCGCAATCATCATCAAAAAGCGAGCCGCTGGTCTCATTCAGGGACGCGGACATCGTGAATGGAGAGAGCACCGTGATCTACGGGCTTGACATGGACATATTTCCGGGAGACTTCATCTACATCGTCGGCAAGGTCGGAACCGGCAAGACCTCGATCATCCGCACGATGATCGGCGAGAACCCTCTTGAGAAGGGATCGGGCGAGGTCTGCGGATTCAAACTCAACGGACTGAAAGACAAGGACATTCCCTACCTCAGACGCAAGATCGGGGTTGTGTTTCAGGATTTCCAGCTGCTGATGGACAGGACTGTCGAGAGCAATCTGGAGTTCGTGCTCAAGGCAACCGGATGGAAAGACCGCGACGAGATCGACAAGCGGATCATCGAGGTGCTTCACGATGTGGGGATGGAGAACAAGGCGCACAAGATGCCTCATCAGCTTTCCGGAGGTGAGCAGCAGAGAATAGCGATAGCGCGCTCGCTGCTGAACAGGCCTAAGCTCATCATCGCCGACGAGCCGACCGGCAATCTGGACAACGAGACAGCGGACGGAATCCTGCGTCTGCTGACCGGGATCAACAAGGAGGAAGGCACGGCCGTCGTCATGGTGACCCACAACAGGACCATTTTCGAGAAGTACCCGGGAAGGGTGTTCGTCTGCAAGGACGAGAGATGCAATGAAAACCTCAACGACGAAGTGATCGACCTCGCGCTGACCATCTAAAGCCATGCTGAAAAAAGACAGATACAATCAGATACTCTCCTGGTTTCAGGCCAACCAGCCCGAGGTGCGGACGGAGTTGCATTACGAATCCCCGTTCCAGCTGCTTGTGGCGGTGATCTTGAGTGCGCAATGCACGGACAAAAGGGTGAATATGGTCGCTCCGGAACTGTTCAGAAAGTTCCCCAAACCAGAGAATCTGGCCGCAGCGTCATTCGAAGAAGTCATGGCTGTGATCAAAAGCATCTCCTACCCCAACAGCAAGGCCGCACACCTCATCGGGACGGCTCAAAAATTGTCGGATGAATATGCCGGCGAAGTTCCCTCGGACATAGACCAGCTTATGACTCTTCCGGGAGTCGGGCGAAAGACGGCCAACGTGCTCGCCTCCGTGATCTATGACAAGCCGGTCATCGCTGTGGACACGCATGTTTTCCGTGTCTCGCACAGGATGGGGCTGTCGGACGGGAAGACAGTGGAGGCGGTCGAGAAAGAGCTCGAAGCGCACATTCCCGAAGGATTGAGGGCCAGAGCCCACCATTGGCTCATCCTCCACGGACGATACACATGCACGGCAAGAAACCCGAAATGCGGGGAATGCCCGCTGCGGGACTGGTGCCGCGACTATGAGAAGAAAAACAGAATAATACAATAATATGCTACAGTTTTCTCCGGAGAACATACTCCTTATAGGTTCCGTACTGATTTTCACAGCGATACTCATCAGCCGGGCCGGCTACCGCTTCGGTGTTCCCGTCCTTCTCCTGTTCATAGTCGTGGGAATGGCGTTCGGTGTGGACGGCCTCGGCCTGTCGTTCGACAATTTCCACATCGCACAGTTCATCGGCACGGTTGCCCTCTGCGTCATCCTTTACTGCGGCGGTCTCGAGACGAAGTTCGACACCATAAAGCCGGTCATGAAGGAAGGAATCGTGCTGTCCACGGTGGGGGTCCTGCTGACCGCCGCGTTCACGGGCGGGTTCATATTCCTTCTCACAAGGGTCGGACATCTGGACGAGGGGATGTCGATTGTGATGTGCTTCCTGCTGGCGGCGGTGATGTCCTCGACCGACTCGGCTTCGGTGTTCAACATCCTGAGGAACGCAAAGATGAAGCTGAAGGAGAACCTGCAGCCCGTCCTTGAGCTGGAGTCCGGCTCCAACGACCCGATGGCCTATGTGATCACCATCGTGCTGATCCAATGCGCCCAGCAGCTTTTCGAGCCGGCCTCCGGAATCGACATCGACTACCCACGGATGATCGGCAACGCCTTGCTGACATTCACGATGCAGCTTGGAATCGGAGCTATTATGGGTGTGGGTCTCGGCAGGGCTTTCTCTTGGGCTCTCGGGAAACTGAAACTGAACGGAGCCTCACTCTATGCCATCCTCGTGCTGAGCATCGGGTTCTTCATCTACTCGATCACCGGACTCGTCAACGGCAACGGATTCCTCGCCATCTACCTCGCCGGTGTGATCATAGGCAACAAGCCGATGGCCCACAAGAGAGAGGTCTTCCGGTTCAGCGACACAGTCACCTGGCTGATGCAGATGGGAATGTTCCTCACGCTTGGGCTTCTCGTGAACCCTAAGGAGATGCTGTCCGTGGCTCCCGTGGCACTTCTCATCGGAATATTCCTTACTTTTATAGGCCGTCCGTTGGCGGTGTTCATCTCGCTCCTGCCTTTCAGGAAGCTCTCGTTCAGGGCAAGGGTGCTCATCTCCTGGGTAGGTCTGAAAGGCGCGACTCCGATCATCTTCGCCATATTCACTGTCGTGGCTGACATTCCCGGCTCCGACCAGATCTTCAACATCGTCTTCTTCATCACGATGATCTCCATGCTGGTCCAGGGGATGAGCATCCCGGCGGTGGCCCGCAAGCTGAACCTTGCCCTGCCTCAGGAGAAAGCTCCGGAGACATTCGGAATCGAGATTCCGGAGGAGGCCGGCAAGTTGATGGACCACAGGCTGACAGAGACGGATCTCGCTGCCGGTGACACACTTAAGGAGGTTGCGTTACCGGAGGGAACCCGTGTTGTGATGATCAAGAGAGACGGCGAGCTGATTGTTCCGGACGGTTCGGTCAAGCTAAAGGTGGGCGACAAGCTGCTCATGATTATGGGCAACCAGTTTGACGAATCGGAATAATGATGTAAATTTGCAGCCCTTTATGGTCACTTCGACAAGCCCTGTGACCGAGAGTCTGTGGTCGCTGAGCCTGCCGAAGCGACTGCGGAATAAAAAGTAAAAAACCAAAATTTTTAGGAATATGAAAAGAATAGTACTTATCCGTCACGGCGAAAGCCAGTGGAACAAGGAGAACAGGTTCACAGGCTGGACCAACGTTGACCTCAGCGAGAAGGGCGTTCAGGAAGCCCTCGACGCCGGAAAGGCCCTCAAAGAGGCCGGCATCACCTTCGAGGTGGCCTACACATCCTACCTTAAGAGAGCCATCAAGACCCTCAACAACGTCCTCGACGCCATGGATCTCGACTGGATTCCTGTAAAGAAGACCTGGAGACTCAACGAGAAGCACTACGGAATGCTTCAGGGTCTGAACAAGGCCGAGACCGCCCAGAAGTACGGCGACGAGCAGGTGCTCATCTGGCGCCGCAGCTTCGACGTGGCTCCGCACAACCTTCCGGAGGACGACCCTAACAGTGCGACCAAGGATCCTCGCTACGCTCTCGTTCCAGACCAGTACATTCCTCGCACAGAAGCTCTTAAGAACTGCATCGAGCGTGTTATGCCTTACTGGGAGTGCGAGATCTTCCCTGCCCTCAAGCAGCACGACAACATCGTGGTTGTGGCTCACGGCAACAGCCTCCGTGGTGTCGTAAAGCACCTCAAGGGCATCTCAGACGCTGACATCGTCGGCCTGAACATCCCGACAGCGACTCCTTACGTGTTCGAGTTCGATGACGACCTCAATCTCGTGAAGGATTACTATCTCGCTGATCCTGAGGAGCTCAAGCGCAAGCAGGAGGCTGTGGCCAAGCAGGGTAAGGCTAAATAATTTTCCGACACATCCATTTGCTATCCCTCTGGAAATCTTTCAGAGGGATTTTTATGTTGTGTAGTCACTTCGGTTCAAGGGTTGGAACATTATACCCAGACAGGGGCACACACAATCATAAGCCGGCTTCTACCGTGCTTGATGACAGCGGAAAAAAGGCAAATGGCGGATTTTGCACGTTACCAAAATCCGCCATTTGATTTTTCCGCTGTCAAGTGGCTATGCTTTGGGCTTGCCGAAGCTCCACCAATACAAACAATAGATTGTAACCGAAATGTAACACGGTTGCAATCGTCCGGTAACATTTTATGGTGAATTTTGCGTTCGTAATAGAGAGAAAAGATTTATGAGTGAGATTTACCTTGTGTTTGTGGTATTCCTGTTCGTGCTGGCGGTGTTCGACCTGATGGTCGGAGTCAGCAACGACGCTGTCAACTTCCTGAACTCAGCGATAGGCGCCAAAGTGGCCAAGTTCAGGACAATCATCATCGTGGCCGCTGTCGGAGTGTTCATGGGAGCGACGATGAGCAACGGAATGATGGAAGTCGCAAGGAATGGAGTATTCCATCCGGCGATGTTCTCCCTGAAGGAGCTGATGTTCATCTTCCTCGCCGTGATGATCTCCGACGTGATCCTGCTTGACATATTCAACAACCTCGGACTGCCGACCTCGACCACGGTTTCCCTTGTGTTTGAGCTGCTTGGAGGCACCACGGCATTCGTGCTTCTGAAGCTGGCGAACGACACCACCGGACTGACGGTAGGCGACCTGATGAACACAGAGAAGGCGCTCGGCATGATCATGGCCATATTCGTTTCCGTCGCCATAGCGTTCTTCTTCGGAATCGTCCTGCAGTACATCTCACGACTGGTCTTCACCTTCACCTACAAGAAGAACCTCAAGTGGAAGATAGGACTATTCGGTGGCGTCGCCACGACAGCCATCTTCTACTTCATGCTGTTCAAAGGCATCAAAAGCATGTCTTTCGTCACGCCGGAAATCTACGAATATATCCAAAATCACACCCTTGCCATTCTGGGAATATGCTTCCTCGCGTCAACAGCCATCATGCAGTTGCTCTATTTCTTGAAAGTCAATGTGTTCAAGATTCTGGTACTGATGGGAACTTTCGCCCTTGCGATGGCATTCGCCGGCAACGACCTCGTCAACTTCATCGGAGTGCCTCTGGCGGGATATTCCGCCTACACTGACTTTGCCGCAAGCGGAGCCTCGGACCCTTCCACCTTCATGATGTCGTCACTTGAGGGACCGGCCAAAAGTCCGATGATATTCCTTGTGGCGGCAGGCGCGGTGATGGTGTTCTCGCTCGCGACATCGAAGAAAGCCCACAACGTGATCAAGACCTCCGTGGACCTTTCCAGGCAGAGCGAGGGTGACGAGATGTTCGGCTCGTCGAAGATAGCCCGGGTTCTGGTCAGATTCTCCAACAACACCGCCAATTTCTTCCAGGATGTCGTGCCGGACAACGTCAAGGCCTGGTGCGAGAAGCGTTTCAACACCGACGAGGCCAGACTTCCGGAAGGAGCGGCATTCGATGAGGTCAGGGCCACGGTCAATCTGGTTGTGGCAGGTCTGCTGATAGCCCTCGGAACATCCCTTAAACTACCTCTTTCAACAACTTACGTCACATTCATGGTAGCGATGGGTTCCTCTCTGGCCGACCGTGCCTGGGGACGAGAGAGCGCTGTCTATAGGGTGACTGGTGTCGTCTCCGTCATCGGAGGCTGGTTCATCACAGCCGGAGCGGCCTTCATTCTCTGCTTCCTCGTGGCGATGCTGATGCACGTCGGAGGCTTCGTCGCCGCCTGCATAATGATGGCTCTCGCGATCTTCCTGCTAATCCGAAGCAACATACGCTACAAGAAAAAGGCTGAGGAAGAAAACGGCGACATCACTTTCAACCAGATGATGCTCAGCACCGACAAGGGCGAGATCCTTACTCTTCTGAGCAAGCACATAGCCGACAGTCAGTCCGACTTCCTTGAATATGTCAACACGACCTTCCGCCAGATCACCGATGGCTTCATCAAGGAGAATCTCGGAATGCTGCACAAGGCAGAAGAGACAATGAGACGCAAGAGGGACGAGCTGAAGAACTGCCGCCGCAAGGAGATGATCGGGTTCCGTAAAATTGACCCGGAGGTCGCGATGGAGAAGAACACCTGGTTCCACCTCGGAAGGAACTCCTGTGAAGAGATCCTATACTGCCTGAGGCGTATCGCCGACCCTTGCGAGGAGCACGTGGACAACAACTTCGTGCCGCTGAGCAAAGAGCAGGTCAAGGAATATATCCCATTGAGGGACACGGTACTGTTCCTCCTGAGACGCACCGAGAAGATTCTCCAGACTGATTCCTACGATGAGGTCGATGATGTCCGCCGCGAGGCCGAGGAACTCAAGGATTGCCTTGAGAAAGCCCGTGATGCACAGATGCAGCGGATGCAGTCCTCCAAAGAGAACATCACCGTCGCCTACCTCTACCTGAACCTCCTGCAGGAGACCCGCGAGCTCACCAGCTCCCTCCGCCACCTCCTCCGCGCCTCCAAAGGCTTCCGGGAGTAGTGAGCAGTGGAAGATAACTATCTGAATATCTTAATATTAAGCTAATGTCCTCCTACCCGTTATGGGCAGGAGGACATCTTTTCAATTTGCTGATTATTAACCACTTACTCTCCACGGGAGACAACAAGGATTGTCGCACGGCGGGCAGAGTCGGAGGCGTCACCGGCGGAATCGCCGAGAGGCTGGCGGAGGGCACGGCTGCAATCTACGCCCTGCTTCCGCAGGTAATCCAGCACAGTCTCAATACGAAGTTCGCTGAGCCGCTGGTTATGTCCGCTGCCTCCGGTGGCGGAAGCCTCTCCGACAACGACAAGCTCAACGCCCTCCGTGGACTTAAGCCGTCCGGCGAAAGCTTCAAGATCAGTCTTTGCGGCAGCGCTGAGCTTGAAACTGTCATTGGAGAACTGAACGGTAAGATCCTGAAGAACCTCATTGGTGCGGCGCGCCTTAAGCCCTGCGTTTTCTTTCTCAAGGGCCTCCACCCGGGACTTCAGCGCGGCGTTCTCGGTCTTGGCAGATGCGAGAGCCTCATCCTTGGCTTTGCCGGAAGCCTCACAGTCCGCCTTGGCCGCCGCCCCGGCCACGGTCATCGCGGCCAAGGCAAGCTCGGATTCACGCAACTTACGCCCGGTGCTCCTGTAGCCGAATTTTGAGCCTAAAATATTCAGTCTCAAGACAACAGAGGCTGTGCCAATTCCTTTGGGAGCGTTGTCGCGACTGAGAAGTCGTTTGTAGTTGCCCTGAACGCCCACAGTCACAACGGGGCTCACGTCAAACTCGGCGGACAGCAGCATCGGAACATAACCGACATCGTACTTATGCCTGGAGTTCACCGCGTCCAGCCAAGTGTTTATCGTCTCCTTGTACGACCCGCTCCAGCGCTCATGTCCCATCGTGATGTCATAAGTGTTCCCTTTGGCGAAGAGCCAGCCGAAACCGGCTCCCGCATAAAGGTTGAAGCGCTTGTCCTCACGATTCCGCCAAAATTCCATCAAATTGAACTCTACAGTGGCGTCAGCCGCATGATAATGAGTCCACATCTTTGAATATGCAAGGCCACCGTATTGCTCTGAAAGCGTTCCATCACCGGTTGGAACACCCAGAGGCTGGAACTCGGAGAACCGCTGCTCACGGGCATATTTCGAGAAATCGTAGTTCAAACCAAGCCGTATCCAAGGACGGATGTTGAACGAGACACCGGCTCCGATCTCCGGGAAGATATTCATACCCGGTGGAGCGTCCACGCTTGACATCCCCAGTCCGTGCACCATCGTTGCGCCGCCCTCCGCATAAAGGCTCCAGGTGGAGGTGCGGTAGGCACTGTTCCCCCGCTCCTGCGCCACCACATCAGCGAAGAGGCCCGAGGACAAGGCCAACATTATGATTGTCAAATATCTTTTCATAAGTAGCGAATGGTACTAATTATCTTCGACTATTATAAACTCTACGGAATTATCCGGGTATTGATACGGGTAATACTGCAACTCTTGAAATCCCCATACTCCTGTTCTGGTCTTTACCGCATCAGACCGATGCCAATATTCAATGCATTCCCCAACTTGAGCATAAGTGACTTGAATGAAACGATCTTTGGAATTCATACCCTCCACCTTGAGTTTCTTGCCGGCAGCCCTTTCGCCCACTTTCACTACAAAATTGTATCTGCAACCTTTATGGACTTTCTTAAGATAGTAACATTTGTGTCCATTTACAGTGTGCCACTTCGGATTGAGATAAGAGTCACAATCAACCGCAAGAATCACTTCTCCCGAGTTCATGATGTCTTTCATAATTCCTCCTTCGGTATAAAGGGGGCCATAAAAACTTGTGTCCTCGGATCCTGATATCGGGTACTTGCCGGAAGGTAGTTTGATCCAGAACTTATATTTATGTGGCACAGATAACTTAATCAACTCCTTAAGTTTCCTTACCACCTCATAGTTCTCGTGATTGGCCTCCCAGAAGGCGGCGTCAACCAATAAATAATCCTGCCCCTTCTCAAGAAGTTCATCATCAGTGAAATGGTATGTCGACGCACTGTTGAGTGCGGCCAGAATCAAATCCTGCTTCTTAGTCACATCAATCAGCCCCTGAGACAAAGCCTCTTCTATAGCCTCAAGCTTCACGTTAAGCCCAGAAGTAGGCGAGTCGATCGCATTCTTGATGGCGTCCAGTTTATCATTGGCCGTTCCCGCAGTAGCGTTCAAGGCATCTATAGCCTTCTTCACAAGGCCGAGCGTGCTGTCTTCTCCCACAAGACCGGCATCCAACGAACCCTGAATCGCGGCAAGTTTCCCGGACAGGGTATTGGTCTGGCTTTCTATTGTCTCATTGATAGCCTTAAGTTTTTCTTCGACAGTTCCTTCAAGAGACTCTACCGCCTGTTTCACAAGTTTAATCGCCTCAGCATTGTCCGCAAGACCAGTCTTGACCGCACCCTCGATAAGAACCAGCTTCGCGCTCAAATCCATCGTCTGATCCTTCACAGCCTTCTCCACAGCGGCAAGCTTCTCCTCCAGAGAGCCCTGAAGCGTGCCGATGGCATCCTTGACAAGATCAATCGCCTTCGCGTTGTCGGCAAATCCGGCCTTGACCGTCCCCTCTATAAGAACCAGCTTGGCGCTAAGATCCGTCGTCTGATCCCTCACCGCCTTCTCGACAGCCGCAAGTTTCTCCTCCAGAGAACCTTGAAGCGAGCCGATGGCATCCTTGACAAGGTCTATAGCCTTCGCGTTGTCGGCAAGACCCGCCTTGACCGTGCCCTCGATCAGCGCCAGTTTCGCGCTCAGCTCCGTCGTCTGGTCCTTCATCGCCTTCTCAACGGCCGCGAGCTTCTCCTCCAGCGACCCGGAAAGCGACTCTATCGCCGCCTTCACAAGAGCCAAAGCCTGAACGTTGCTGTCAAAGCCCTCACCGGCGGTCTTCTCGATAAGAGCGAGAGCCTTCCCTATCAAGTCAAGCTTGGCGCAAAGGTCGGAAGACTGAGCCTCGATGGCCTTCTTGACAGCGTCAAGTTTCTCCGCCGTGGATATATTCATGGAATTAATCTCGCCGATCAGTTTGCCGGTCATTTCCTCGTACTTCAGGACTCCGTTCTCATAGGCCTTTGTCAAGAGTTCCATCTTCTGGGAAAGGGTCAAGGATAGGTTCCTCAAGGCCTCATCAAGAAGATTCATCTTTTCAGAGATGGTCATTGTCTGGCTCTTCATGGCGTCCTCCATGAGTTCCATTTTTTTCGAGAGAGCCAGTGTCTGGTCCTGAAGGGCCTTCACGACCTCACTGTAGTCATTCGTGATTGTTGTGGTCTGCTGGAATCTGATGTCCGGCGAGTCATATTCACACGAAACAACCGCCGCCATCAGCGAGCACGCGGCAAGGATAACAAGAAATCTTTTCATAAAATTGGGTTTGGGTGGCTTTCGCCTGTTAATAAATAATCAAAATCTAATACTTAAGTTTAAGAAGCATTGCAAGATAAGCATTTTTTCCCGCACTCACAAACAAGACATTCCAGATTTCGCGTATCCGGAAGCGGCCTACTCAGCCTTAGGCAATGTGAACATGAACTCCAGTCCGCCGGCGGCACCGATCCGGACGGAAATGGCGCCACGGTGAAGCAGCACGGAGTTCTTGACGATCGCAAGACCGAGGCCTGTTCCTCCCATCTTGCGGGAGCGTCCCTTGTCAATACGGTAGAACCTTTCGAACAGATGAGGAATATGCTCGGGCGCGACTCCGGTACCGTTGTCCGAGAAACTGAACGTGTAAAAATCCGGGTCTTCGGACAGGACTTGCACAGTGATTGTCACCCCCTCGCCTCCATAAGCTATCGAATTGTCCGTCAGGTTTCTAAAGATTGAATACAGCAGCGAAGAGTTGCCGTCCACCTCCACTCCGGGATCTACCAAAGCCCTGAACGTCACGTGATTCGCTTCCATCTGCATGGACACGTCCCTCTGGATGGACTGAAGCAGTTCCGGAATATTCACTCTCTCAAACTCATAGCCTTGAGGAGCGTCATCCAGTTTGTTAAGGGTTGAGATGTCAGCCAAAAGGCTTGACAGGCGTCGGCTCTGCGCATAGCACCGCTGGATGAACCGGTCTTTTGTCTCCGCGTCAATGTCAGGATTGGACACGATCGTCTCAAGGTAGCCCTGGATGCTGCTGACCGGAGTCTTCAGCTCATGGGCCACATTCTGCGTCAGCTGTCTCTTCAGGCGGGTCTTGTCCTCCTCACTGTCACGCAGTTTGTCGTACATGCTCATCTTCCCCTTCTCGATGGAATCCTTTAGATGAACATACCGTCCCCGCATCGTGACCAACGCGAGGACAAGCAGGGCAATGACTGTTGATAATATTACCGTCATCTCTCTTCGTAAAGGTAGCCGAACCCGTGGCGCGAGACTATTTTGTCGCCGTATTCCCCGATCTTCTTGCGCAGCCGGGTGATGTTGACATCTACCGTCCTGTCCGTGACAATCACGTCGTCAGGCCACACCTTGGAAAGAATCTCCTCGCGCGGAAAAACCTTTCCCTTATTGGTGAACAAGAGTTTGAATATCTCATATTCAATCCTGGTCAATGACACCGCCACGCCGTCCATCGTCACGACCTTTTTCTCATCATCTATGAATATGCCCGTGCCGGCATCCGCCTTTGTGGACGTCCGTCTCAGCACCGCCCTTACACGTGAGATCACTTCCCTTATGGAGAACGGCTTGGAGATGTAGTCATCCGCCCCCAGATCCAGCCCTTCGACCGCGTCATCCTCGGTGTCACGAGCGGTTATGAAGATCACCGGTATCCCGGCCGTTTCCGGCTCAGACTTAAGCCTCCGTGTAAGTTCAAAGCCGGACATACCGCCCATCATCACATCCAAAAGCAGCAGGTTGAACGATGCGGCATCCAACGCCAAGGCTTCCTCGGCGGAATTGGCGGTCACGACATCGTACCCCTCCTTGGAAAGGTTGAATTTGAGAATCGCACAGATGTCCTCTTCGTCATCGACAACAAGAATTCGGGCACTCATCTAAAAAAATTGAATCAACTCCGCTAAGATAACCACATTTTTCTTAAATTTGGGCAAACACATGATTAATATGCCTAAGATTTCTAAACGCGGAGAGGAAATCCCCGCATCGCCAATCAGAAAGCTGACCCCGTTTTCTGACTCGGCAAAAGCTGAAGGGGTAAAGGTTTATCACCTCAACATAGGACAGCCGGACCTTCCTACTCCGCAGAAGGCGCTGGATTCTCTGAAAACAATAACCCGCACGACTCTGGAATACAGTCCAAGCCAAGGGTTAAGATCCCTGAGGGACAAACTCGTCGGCTACTACAGCAGGTTCGGGATCAATGTCACTGACAATGAGATCATCGTGACGACCGGAGGTTCAGAGGCCCTGCTCCTGACATTTCTCACATGCCTGAATCCTGGTGACGAGATCATCATGACAGAACCCGGATACGCCAACTACATCTCCTTCGCCGTCACCGCCGGAATCACGGTAAAGACAGTCACCTCCAGGATCGAGGAGGGATTCGCCCTCCCGTCAGTGGAGGATTTCGAGAAAGCGATCACTGAAAAGACCAAGGCCATCCTCATCTGCAATCCCAACAACCCCACCGGCTACCTCTATTCAGAGGAAGAACTCTACAGGCTCCGCGACATCGTCCGAGACCACGACCTCTATCTTTTCTCCGACGAGGTTTACCGTGAGTTCCGTTACACGGACGCACCTTATCTCTCAGCCCTCAACCTTGAAGGCATCGAGAAGAACGTCATCGTGATCGACTCCGTGTCCAAGAGGTACTCCGAATGCGGCACAAGAATCGGAATGATCGTCAGCCACAACGCCGAGGTCATGCGTACCGTCATGAAGTTCTGCCAGGCGCGACTCAGCCCGCCGCTTCTCGGGCAGATCGTGGCCGAAGCCTCGATAGATGGGACGGAGGAATATTCAAAAGCATGCTTTGATGAATATCTCGCCCGCCGCGACTTTTTCATCGCCGGCCTGAACAGGGTTCCGGGAGTACACTCCCCTATGCCTAACGGAGCGTTCTACACCGTGGCATCGCTTCCGGTGGAGAATGCCGAGGACTTCTGCTCATGGTGTCTGACCGACTTTCGTCTCAAGGATGACGGGACGCCGGAAGGATTCACGGGCGAGACCGTGATGATGGCCCCGGCCGCCGGTTTCTACAGCACCCCGGGACTTGGCAGGAATCAGGTACGCATGGCCTACGTCCTCAAAAAAGAAGATCTGGCCCGTTCACTCGTCGTGCTTGAGAAAGCGCTTGAGGCCTACAGAACCAGACGGTGAGGTTTTCATATTTAATCGTTTTACACAACGTTTCATCGCCGGAAAGTTTGTGTTTCTGGATTTTTTGTCTAACTTCACGGCTTAAGAAATAAAACCTAAAACTTGTCGCACTACCGCAAATGGTGCGACAAGTTATTTTGTTTCAAGCATTAAGGGCATTTTAAATATGAAACATATAGTTATATTCCTGTCGATTCTCCTTTGTGGAATCACCCTTTACGGCCAGAACTCCAAGAAGGTTTCCGGTGTTGTCAAGGATGACACCGGAAATCCTTTGCCGGGCGCGACCGTGACCGTCAAAGGCCAGTCCAAGAAGGTCTATGCCCTTACGGACCTTGACGGTCGCTACACAATCTCTATTCCGGGGCTCTCCGAGAACACGGAACTGGAATTCTCCTATCTTGGAATGAAGCCGGCCGAGGCCAAGGTCGGCAAACGTTCGACTGTGGATGTCGTGATGTACACCGACGGCAACATGATTGACGAGGTGGTCATCGTCGCAGGTTATGGTCTGGCACAAAAGAGGTCTGACATGACTGGCTCAGCCTTTCAGGTTGATTCCAAGAAACTCGAGAAACTGCCGGCGGCCCGCATCGACAATCTGCTGGACGGAATGGTTCCAGGTCTGACTATCGAGGAGAAAGACGGCTCCACGGGAGGACGTTCACAGTACAGGATACGTGTGCGCGGAGACGCTTCGCTGAGCGCCAGCTCGGAACCGTTATGGATAATTGACGGAGTTCCCGTATATACCGGAACCAGAACATCCTCCACTTTGACAGGCATGAGCTACAGTGTCAGCCCTCTGTCTTTCATCAATCCTGACGACATCGAGTCCATGACCGTGCTGAAGGACGCGGCGACGACCGCCCTGTACGGAGCAGACGGAGCCAACGGAGTCATACTCGTCACGACCAAGTCCGGAGACGGTGACTCAAAGCTCCGCGTGAACGCTTCGGTAAGGTACGGCGTGTCGCAGGTGGACCGTTCCACGCTGCTGAGGCTCTGCTCGACTGAGCAATGGTGGTCGCTCGCCGAGGAGGCCTGGACCAACGCCGGCTACTCGATGAGCAACTTCCCTTACCAGGACAACGCGCACAACTCCTACTCCACGACAAGCACCGACTGGTACGACGTGTATTTCGGGACCGGGTCAAACGCCCAGTACAATGTCTCGGTGAGCAGCGGAGGCGCGAAGGCAAAACATTACCTATCCCTCAGTTACTACAACGAGAAAACGGTGGTCAAGGGGAATGAGCAACAACGGTTTTCCGTACGTGACAGGAGTTCCTACAAATTGGGAAAGAAATTCTCGGCGGATGTCAACCTTTCTCTGTCCTACAACGTGAACGACATTCTTTCCGTTTCCAGAAATGAATTGAAAGTCATCCCTATCTTTTCTCCTTACGACGAGGACGGTGTGACCCCGAGACTTTATAATTACTACAGCAAGGAAGTCAACAGCTACAGCCCTGAGATGCGCAAATTCGTGTACAGTTCCGTCGCTGACAGGAAATTCAACGACAACAGGCAGCGCACATTGGCTGTGGATGGAGACATCTCGCTCAAGTATGAGATTTTCGATGGTCTTACAGCTACCGTCCAGGGAGGAGCCAACATTCTCTCCGGACTGGAAACCATCTATTATTCCAAACACACTTTGGACGGAATAACCACAAGTTCAGAACAGGATGGCGTTTCCCGCAGGTCAGCGGCCTATGCCTACACTTGGAACAACATCGACAGGCTGAATTTCAACAAGCGCTTCGGCAAGCACACCGTCGGAGCCCTTGCGGGCATCGAGTTCGTCAACAAGGAGAACCGCAGTCTCTATGCCACCGGAGCCGGATTCGCCAATGACAACATCAAGGAAGTCTACTATGCGCAGGAGAGTACCCGCAAAGGCTCATCCAGCGCAAGCAACAGCAGATCTCTGTCCTACATGGCGCAAGCGACATATTCCTACGACAACAGGTACTACATCTCCGCATCATGGCGCCGTCAGGGATATTCCTCGTTCAGCACATATTCAAGATGGGGTGATTTCACATCGGTAGGACTTTCATGGAACGCCCACAATGAAAAATGGTACAGCCTTTCCTGGATGGACAAGCTTAAGATCAAAACGTCTTTCGGCAACAGTGGAAACTCAAGGGTTGACACCAGCGCCGCTTATGGATCATATTCTTACAGTTCAGGAGATTACTACGGCGGAATCATGGGAGCCACCCAGAGTTCGGCGCCAAACCCAGGTCTGAGCTGGGAGAATACGTACATTTTCAATGCCGGAATCAACGTGGGATTCCTCAAAGGACGTATAGATCTTGAGGTTGAGGCATACGACAAGTACACCAAGGGACTTCTTTACAGCGGACGCGTTTCCTCGATCATCACCGATGCATCAGTGACAAGAAATGTCGGGGAGATCGAGAACCAAGGGTTGGAATTCACGTTGTCAACCAGGCTGTTTAATAAAAATTGTTAGATTTTCGTGAACACATAGGTCTGACCCTTGTGGGAAGGGCCGGGATAGCCCAGCTCCATGTCTGTGACACTGCTGCCAGACAACTTTATTGTCAAGGTGTTGTCTTTGGACGAGTCAGGTGTCTCCGTTTTGAGCCACATGATCCGGACCGGCAGAGAGTATGTCCCCGGACTGAATGTCAGCGGGCTGGCTGTCGAAGGTTGGATCTTGTAGTCGATGCCTTCCTTCAGTCCATTGCCAAGGATCACTTCGTACTCAACCGAGATCGGCTCGGTAAAATGGCTCTCACTGGCGCTGATCGAGACTTTCAGCTCTGTCAGCACACTCTCGACCCCTTTGCCGAAACGGCTGTCGATGGTGGCTGACGAACTCCCGGCGTTGTCAAAGATGTAGGCGAACGGGGTGTCGAAATAGACATCCTTGTGCCAGTCGCAGCCGCAGCACAGAAGAGCGGCCATGAATATTCCTAAAAACTTTTTCATCATTCTCCGATTGTTTTTCGTCCTGAATAGCCTTCGTTCTGCACCATGTAGTCGTTGGCCTGAAGCTCAAGCTGGCAGATCGGCAGGGCGTAGTGGATGTCCGGCCATGTCAATGATTTGGCTGTGGATGTCGTGCTTTGAGGGCGGGTGATGTTCTCCATCCGCCTCTTGATGTCGAAGAAACGGTGGCCTTCGAAGCACAGTTCTTTCGTTCTTTCCTCCTGGATGATGGAATCAAGGTCGGAAGCAGACATCCAGTTCAGGGCGATCTTGTCAGGTGTTGTTCCCAGAGCTCTGGCTCTGATGGCTTTGACATCCTCGGCCGCCGCGGACAGATCAGCGGACGCTCCTTTGCACAAAGCCTCGGCATGGATAAGGTACATTTCTGAGACTCGAAGCACAAAGAAATCCGAACGCCTGTTCTTCTCGTCCGAGACACCGCTTTTGATCGGAAGATACTTGCAGACGGTTGTATATTCCTTCCCCTCGTACTGGGTTCCGTCCTCCTTTTCTCCCGTGAAAGTGAACAGCTCCTTGCGGACATCGGAGTCATCGAACTTCGCAATGAATTCCGGCGCAGGCTGAAGTTTCTGGTTGCCGGTCGGGTTGTACAGAACCCTCATTCCGGAACCGGTGTCGTAGGTGTTCAGACGGAATATCCCTTCCCCCGGATTCTCCTGGGCCTTGCGGAACATACCGACATATTCATCATGCTTGGCAAGCGGAACTTTCTCCATCACGATTGATGAGTATTTCGCGGCGTTCGTATAGTCTCCCATGTAAAGGTAAACCCTTGCCAGCAGAGCCTCGCATGCCAGTCCGGATATGTAATTCGGATTTGTAAGTTCATCGTTTCCGAAACATTTCAGAGAGGAGTTCAGGTCCTTGATGACTCTGTCGTAGCACTCCTTCATGGTGTGGCGTGAAAGCTTGTCATCGAATCCGGGGATATAATCAATCGCCACAACGCCCGGATGAGAGGCGTCAGCCGTGCTGCCGTAAGGCATGGCGTAGCAGTTGCACAGGTCGAAAATCGCCAAGGCGCGGGCGAAATAAGCGTAGCCGAAATGAGTCTTGATCTCGCTCTCATACTCCGGGTACTTGTCAAGAAGCTTCTGCCCGTAGTAGAGGATGTTGTTGGCGTTGGTGGCTATCGCGTAACCGTTTTTCCAAATGGTGTAGGGGAATCCTCCGTTGTCCTCGGCGTAGTAGTCAAAGTCATACATCCTCAGCAACGCCTCGTCGCTGGCCACGCGTAAAGCGTTCTGAGTGTCGCCGCCGATGTCTCCGAAACGCAGGTAGGAACCATCGTAGAAATTGAGGATTGTCTTGTGCAGTCCGACCCCGGCGGCCTTCATGCCATCAATGTCGGAGAAAAAGCTTTCGATCGTGCTCTTGCCGAGATTGTCAACATTCAGGAATCCTGAACATGACGAGATCGCCAGCGTGCCGGTCACGGCTATTGACAGAAGAATATTCTTTCTCATCGCAGTCTAGAAATTAAGTGAAAGTTGTCCTGACACCGAACGTGTCATGCCCATCGTGTACATCAGGGTCTTGTAGCTGTTGTGGGATTTGCTCTGCCCCGGTGTCCAGAGGTAGAGGTTGTCTCCCATCAAGGAGAACGTCGCCCCGGAAAGATGGACCTTGCGGCAGATCGACTTCGGGAAGGAATAGCTCAAAGTGATGTTCTTCAGCTGCACATTTGTCTTGTTGTACAGAAATCTTGTGGAGGACATTGTGGACAGGTTGGAGCTATTGTAAACATATTGCGGGTTCCTTGACACATCCCCGGGTTTTCTCCAATGGTCGAGGTCTTCCACGACGGTGTTGAAACTGATGATGTCGTGTCCGTCGTCCTGTGTGTAGGATGTCAAGGTCCAGCCTCCGAACGAGTAGGTCATCATGACCCTTGCGCTGAAAGGTCCGAAAGTGAATGTGTTGGAAATACCTCCGCTGAGGTCAGGCTCCTTGCTGTACTCCGGCAGCAGGACACGGTTGTCGTAGGAGAAATTGAATGTAAGGTCACCGTCAGCCGTGTACCACATAGGCTGTCCCGTGGCAGGATCCACCCCGGCCCATCGGCTGAGCCACCAGTCGCTTTTGCTGGCCCCGACCATCCACACGCTGTCGAAGAAGCCTGTGTGCATGTCCTTGTACAGCTCACGTATGACATTTCTGTTGACCGAGCCGTTGACATCCATGTTCCATTTGAACTTAGGTTTATCAAACAGCCTGTTTAACATTATGAAACGGATTTTGACATTCTTCAGCGTTGCGCTGATTGTCGTTGCCGGAACAGTTTCCTGCAACAACGACCCGAAAGCGGATGGTCTGGCACAGATCAAATCATTCTCGCTTCAATCTTCCCTCAACTCTACTCTTTCGTCCGATGTGACCGGAGTCATAGATGAAACCGCAAGGACAATAAGCCTTGTGCTCCCGGAAGGTTCAGGAAGTTCATTCATTCCGACCTTCACGGTGACCGACGACGATGTTGTCAAGGCTGGTTCCACAGTTGTCACCAGCGGTGTGACCTCCATCAGCGTCACCGACGGTGTCCAGCTGTCCGTCACCGATGAGGTTTCCGAGCTCAACGTCACCTACACCCTTTCCGTAAAGGAGAACGATGGTGCCGCCGAACTTAAATCAATCTCTTTCCTCAAGGCTGACAACAGCGTGCTTACAGCGGACGTCACCCCTGAGGCCATCGCCTCCGAGATGATAGCACGTGTTCCTTCCGCCGCGTTCAAGCAGGAACTGGTCCTCACTGTAGAGGCCGGTCTGAACGACGTCGTAAAGGTAAACGGCAAGGACGTTGAATCCGGCAAGGCCACGGTTGACACCAGCTTCCCGATTGACATCACCGTGACAGACGCTGTAGCCGGCACATCAGCGAGCTACATCCTCAAGGTCGGCAAGGTGCTTGAATATGTTGTCAGCAAGGTCGGCACCATCTCTGACGGAACCAAGATTTTCCCTACGTTTGACATCAAAATCAACCCTAAGGACGGTACCCCATGGATCGCTTACTATAAGGAATTGGAGGGTGACAAATACGACAGGGTGGCTGTTGTCAGACTTGACGGGACCTCATTCCCTTATGTTGGAGAATCATGCCTCTCGGCCGACATCAAGGATGCCAAGAACCCTGTGCTCGCTTTCGCCAGTGATGGCACCGCATTCCTGAAATACGCAGGCGGAGAAGTAACCAATAGAAACACAGTTAAAAAGTTCTCCTCTACTACATGGGAAGTTTGTGGAAAAGAGGGGATCAACAGTGTCAACATCAACACTTCTTATCCTAGTCCTCTGTACATCCAAAGCAACGGCCATCCTGCGTTCTTCTTCACAGCCAACGCAGGCGAGCTGAAACGATCCATTGTATCCTCATACTTTAACGGCACTGATTGGATTGAGAAGCCGGCGTCAGCAAGTGGAATCGCACCTAAATACGGAGAGCCTAGTGGTTCAGCGGGAACATTCTACGGTTCCGCCCTTGCCGAACACAACGGGAAGAAGTACATGTTGTCCTCATTCAACCAGTGGGGCTATATGGTGTACGAGATTGGAGAGGAATGTGCCCTCACACCTATCGTCTACGACTACAAGCCTGGCACATCCACCTACGGAGTTCCTAGCAACATGACCATCAGCTCCGACGGTGATGAAATGTTCGTATTCGCCGCTGACATCTCTAATTCAAAAATGCAGGTTTACAAGGTGGATTTTGCCGGCAAGACCCTCACAGAGTACGGCGCAGGCCTGAACGTTTCCTTTGACAAGTACGGAAGCGTTGTGGAATCAGCAACGTTCTCTACCTCTAATACCGGACTTAAAGTCGCGACAATTGAAGACTCCGACCACAACGTTTACTTCAAGTACTTGAACAGCAGCCTCCAGTGGGAAGATATCACTATCTCCGAAAAACCTGTGGCCATCGCATCTAACGGGAACTTCCGCTTTGTCTTCAACGCTGACGGAACCGGCTACATCGCCTACACTTCCGCCAACGGAATCGAAGTCTATAAGGTAGCCCTTGAGGCCGACGTCCTTCCTGAATAGGAACAAGAATATTCATAGATCATGAATCTGCTCGCTTCCCTCGCCTTTGTCGCGCTTCAAAGCCTCCTGCGGGTCGCCTTTGTCGGAGATCCGCAGGCGGACGGAAGCGGGCAGGTCGTTTACAACCAAAGGAGCATATTCAAAGAACTCCGTACTCGAAAGGATCTTGACCTGGTGATTGTTCTGGGAGACATCGTCAACGATGATGTCAGTCTGCTTGATCCATCGATCGCCAGCCTTGACTCACTGTCTGTTCCATGGTTCGCCATTCCAGGTAATCATGACAGGGACATTGTGCCTGGCGTTCCCCGCGATCTGAAGACGTGGAGAGAGCGTGTCGGCTACGTTGACACTTCATTCGTTGCCAAAGGCGTGCGCTTTGTGCTGATGAACAATGTCCGCACAAAAGGCCTCAGGGACTATGAAGGCGGATTCAGCGAGACACAGAAATCATGGCTTGACTCGCTGGTCAAAGAGTCGGCCAAAGCCAAACGCATCGTGCTGGCCACACATATTCCCGTGTCGGAAATGACCGGACGCGACAGTCTTATGAATATCCTCGCTCCTGTGACCGGCAAGACCACCTTGTTCTGCGGCCACACTCACACCGTGAGACGCCACCACATTGAATCCGGAATGGAGGAGAACATCTGTGGCGCGGCATGCGGCAGCTGGTGGAGAGGAGTCAAGGACGGGAACGGGCTTCCATACGCGCTGATGAGATGCGGCTCCCCGAGAGGGTATTTCATCGCCGACTTCAAGGGCAAAGGCTACAGCCTTGACTACAAGCCCGTACTCCGTGAGGACAGAGCCTCCGCGACCATAGTTGACAGCGCTTCGCACGTTGTCGCCGTCAACATATTCGGAGGCAGTGAGAATGGCCGCGTCGAGTATCGTGCCGTGGGTTCCCGCAAGTGGCAGAAGGCATCAAAGAGCGAACGTGCCGCCCCGGAGGTCCTTAAGGTTTCAGACTGGAACCATTCCAAGACGAAGGCTTACAGAAAGGCTCACAAAGAGGAGTTCATCCCGATGATTCTCCGTCCGTCGCCACACCTCTGGGAAGTCACTGACTCCTCGTCATCCCCCGGTTCTGTTGTCAGGATCCGTTACAAGGATGACCACATGAGAGCAAGGATGAAAGTCAAGCTTCAACGATAAGTTTCAAGCGCGTTCCGGCATTATCTCCGGAACGCGTTTTTCTTTCGGAGTTCATAACGGACATTCAGCATGAAGTAACGTCCGTAAGAAGGGTTCCATTTCTGGAGATAGTAATCCGCTGTGGTCATTGTGGAATAGGAGGAAGCTTTGTTCAGCAGATCGTAGGCGCAGACGCTTACGACAAAGCCTTGTTTTGTGAACCGGTGACCTATCTCGACTTTCATGTCCGCGAAGATATTGTCTATTCCGACACCGGAAAGATAGTCATTGTTCTGAACCGAAGCTGAGACATTTATGAATGTCGGCTTCTTGAACTGGTACCTGACAAAGCCATAAGCGTAAGTCACCAACGAACTGGAGAGCAATCCGCCGACATCGCTGGACGAACGCAGGTAAGTCATTTTCAAGTCACAGGTCATGGACAACCTTTTAGAAGCCGTGAACATCTCCGTCAATTCCGCTTTGGCCCTGGCTGTTCCCACATGTGCAAGTTCGTCACGAAGATACTGAGGTCTGCTGTCGTAACCTCCGCCGAGTTTCAGCGAGGATGACAACTTTACCTTTTTCGAGCGGCGGGACAGCGAAATCTGTCCGTTGACAGACCAAGACGGATCGGAAGTGTTCACGAATGTGTTAAGGATCGCGCCTTTTCTCGCCACATAGCCGTCATATTCAGGCAAAGCCGTGTCCTGAGTGAAATAATATGTCCTTGTGACAATCGGGTTGAATGTGCATGACGCACCGACGCCATAACCCAGATTAAACCCTGTCTTCTTGTCCATGAATATATTATCAAGAGCATTTGCATTCACCATGTACGCCTGTCTCAGGTTCGGGTTACCTCCGGAAAGCACCAATGGATTAGTGTCGGTGATCCTGTCACGTGTCTGCTCAAGTGACGGGATGATTGACTGCCCGGCAATGGAGAATGATGACAGATGTCCCCGATAACGGATCTCTGGTTGTAAGTCAAGATAAGAGTGATTGAACTCCGCGTCTAACGGGAAACGCTCGTCATCTTTCTGACGGATGAGCGACTCCTTCATCGACACGGTAAAGTTTTTCCTCCCTTTAGAGTAGGAATATTCCTGATCCAGATTAGCCGAGACAGTGTTCCATGTGTAATCGTAGGTGTTGGCAATATCCTGAACCGGGGCCTCCGGGTCAAGGATGTCCATTGTGATGTTGCGTCTTTTGATTCTCTCGGTCTTGGCAGACGCTCCGACATTCAACTTGGAGGTTCTGCCCGCGTCGTTACTGAGAATGATGTCCAGATCGCCTCTCAGCCTTGCGTTCCAGGACTTGCCGATGCCATCGGACTGGAGATTCCTTCTGATGTAGGAGGTCGAGAGAGTGTCCACATTCCAGGACAATGTGTTGTTGTTCACAAATGACCCGCCAAGGATAACCCGTGGCCTGATGTTTCCAAGGTCATTGTTTTTCCAGACAAATGAAGCGTTAAGGCTCAGGTCATCGGCATCCGAGCCGATGTTGGAACCCTGACGGAAATTTCCGGCCGGACTTGTGACAAGGCTTGAGGCATTTCTCCACTGGCCTGCCTCTTTCAATGTTCCGTCAACGCTGAAAGTGATGCTCTTGAGCGGTGTGTCCTGAAGATAGAGGCCAACATCGAAATCGTGACGGCGACGCTTCGACGAGGCCTCTATCGTGTCCGTCATGCTTCTGGCCGGAGATGATTCAATAAGAAAATAATCAGTCAGCGCACGATCCATGCTGCGGGAATACACATGTGAGAAAGCATAGGCCGCGCTCACGGCATTGCCATACTTGCGATCTTTCCAGCGATGAGTAAAGTCCAGCTGCGCCCCGGCGAACTCGTTATAAGACGACAGCGATCCAAAATTACCTATGACTGACGGGACACCGCCACTCACAATGCCTTCGACAGGGGCGGCGACGTTGTTCACTCCAAGAAAGACCGACGCATTGTCCATCTCCGAGAAAAAATTCGCGAGACCGTGGGCATAATAACGCCCCTGAATATTTCCGTTTTCATTCCGGGCTTCATCCACTCCACCTGACACCTGTGCAGACGCGCTGCCGAAGGAAATGATGCTTTCTTTTGTCGCGACGTCAAGAACCTGTTCCTTGACGGAATTCTTAAGTCCACGGCGTTTGTCCTCGGCATTCTGCTCCTCATAGACTTTCACGTGGGTAACCTCATCGGCGAGAAGCATGTCAAAGGCGGTCTTGGCATTGTTCCCGAAGACTTGAACCCCGTTGACGTACGTTCTCGCGATCTTTTTTCCCCGGTACTTGACGGTTCCTCCGCTCAAGTCAAATCCAGGAAGCTGCTCAAGGATGGCGATAGCCTTGTCTCCTTCCATCGTCTTGACCGCCGCGGCATTGAAAACCGTCGTATCGCCAAGTATCCGCATCAAGGATGCGGAAGCCGTCACTGTCGCCTCTTTGATCGCTTCCTTGCTGTTCCGCATGGTGAACAAGACAGCGTTGTCCCCTTCGGTGAGATCAAACACACCGTCAACAGACTCCATGCCCATCTTGGAAACCTTGATGTAAACCTTGCCAGGCTTGAGATTCTTATAGATGAATATTCCGTTTCGAGTGCTGACACGGTAAGTGGAATCAACCTTGTTTCCATTGACCTGCACCAAAAGCACATTGGCATCCACAATCGGAGCCTTATAACGTTCATGACTCAATTCCCCATAGACCGTGGCCTTATCATTGGATTTCGATTGGGAGAAAACAAAATGAAAAGGAATCAGAATAAGTATAAGAGTCAGGCGCAATCTGTTCATAGACAAAAGTAAGGAAAATTAAAGAAAAACCTCGTGGATTTTAGGGATAAGGAGCGAGAGGACATATTCATACTCCATGAAGTGGGTGCCGTCGTAGAGGGTCCATGTGCCGTCGCCGAAGTATTTTTCCCAGATGCGGATGGAGACCACGCCGCTGCGCCGGTAATGGTCGCGGGTGCCGAAAAAGGCGTGGAAACAGTCCTCGCTACCATTGCGTGGTGTATTCCGCAACGCGTCACTGAGGACTCTTTTCCATTTTTTTAAAGGCTCGTAGGTAAAATGCAGTTTCTGACGGTCGCCGGGCTTCGGTCTGTAAATTCTGTCGAACAGAGCTGTCACGCCGGGGATCAACGTCAGCCACGCCAAGGCAGTGAAATATCGCGGAGCGTTCAGCGATGGTGAGACGAACAGATGCGGATAGCCCCTCAGCGAGATGGCGTGCGTGGCACCCATGCTCTCCCCTATCACAAGATCCGGGTGGACTTCCTCTGCCCAAGCAGACAGTTGATCATGGGCGATTTCCGGGTCGAAATCGTACGTTCTGATCACGACTTCGAAATCCGGTCCCAGATTGTCCTTCAGAATGGACGGAATACGGCTGTCACCGCCACCGCCCATTCCGTGGACATAAAGTATGACATGCCTTCCTGAATCAGCCATCTTGTTTTTTAGTGGTCAAGTCGCTCATCGCCAGATTGATGAGTATGTAGCCAAGGAAGCTGGTCAGGAATATGAACGACCAGTGGGAACGTTCGACAATTGCTATGATGGCCGCCAGTCCTACAATGACGAGGAATGCTATTCTCTTCGCGGTTTCCAATTTCGAGGCTCTCTTTCCGCCACCGAACTTCATTGAGAACATCGGAATCTCGCTCACCAACAGAAAGCAGAGAACCAGAGCCAAGACCGGAATGAAAACCGGTCCCTGGCACCAATGCGCAAGAAAACAGTCCGGCCTCACGGTCACCAAGGTCGCCAACGAGCCGCAGATCATCGCCGCCGCCGGGGTAGGCAGCCCGATGAAGCTGTCGTGCTGACGCTCGTCAAGGTTGAACTTCGCAAGTCTCAATGCCGAGAATGCGGCGAGGACAAGAGGCAAATATTTCAAGATCCAAATGTCCGTCCCGCTGATCTGGTAAAGCATCACGGCCGGGAGCACTCCGAAACTCACATCATCCGCCAGCGAATCCAACTCCTTTCCTATTTCTGAATATGCCTTCAGAAGCCTTGCGGCCAGTCCGTCGCAGAAATCAAAGACAGCGGCAAGGATCATCAGTTCGAATCCAAGTTCCAGCCGCCCGTTCAAAGAAGCGATTACCCCCAGAACTCCGCAAAGGAGGTTCATAGAGGTAATCGTGTTGGGAATATGTTTTACGATAATGTTGTTCATTTACTTTATTCCAAGTTTCTTCTTCAGATCCTTAGAGAGGGCATCCTTGTGGACGAGAACATCCATCGACTTCGCGCGGACGAATGAATCGGAGCAGTACCAGATTCCGCCGTACTTGCTTGATGTTCCCCAAGAGTTCTTGACCATGAAATAGTTGGTACCGTTCTGATCCTTGGCCACTCCGAAGATCTGCATTCCGTGGTCATCAGTGGTGGTCTTGTTTTCAAAGCCTTCCTGACGGGACTCCTGGGTCACGGAAGCCTCCTTTGGCAACTCGGCGACAACTTCCTTCTTCTCGCCGGCCTTGCCGATCCAACGCTCCTGATCAGAGCCCGTGGTCGCCTTTACATCATCGAGAAGCACACCGATTCCATTTCTGGTGAAGCCTTCTCACTCACGTCTGATCCCCAAGCGAGGGTATAACCCTTGTCGATAGCGTTGTAGATCACCTCCATGAACTCGTCCAGAGGAATGTTGTAGGCGGAGTCCCACCTCCAGTTGTCGGCGATCTCAATGATGAACGAAGTGTAGAACGGGTGGTGGGTGAACGATGTGAGGGTCACATAGTCAGACGGAACGATTCCCATCTCGTCCCTGTAGGAGGCTGGGGTATAGTTCTTGCCGTTATATTCAAATGTCTCTGGGGTCTCGCCGAGGAAACTGTCCACGATGGCGTCAAAGCCTTTCTTCCAGTTCGTGGAAAGGGTTCTGTTAGGATTCTTGGCGATGGCCTCCACATAAGCCTTCGTGGTGGCGTCGAGTTCTCCGTGAATCGGGAGAGGCTGGAGTCCAGGCATCGCGTCCTGAGGCACAAGGCCGTAGTCCTCAATGACATGTAGAACATCATCGGCCTCTGAGCCGGCGGCGAAGTTTATGTGGCCGTCCGTGCGGACATATTTCACAGCCCTGTCCTTGTAGGAATGCGAGACAACGAACATCTCCGAGAAATCCGGGTAGAGTGTCGTGTCCTTGATGTTCTTGATTCTTATGGCCTCTGACTCAAGGAATCCGAGTGCCGAAAAGCACCAGCAGGTACTGGAACGGTACTGGTTCTTGACAGATGTGATAGGGTTCTCCTTCACAACGGTGAACTGGTACTCGGCCTCAGGCTGAGCCGGCTTTGGCTGCGCGTTTGCAGAAATAGAGACAAGCGCCACCGCCGCGGCAATGATGATTTTCTTCATATTCGATAATTTTAATAGTTCTCAGCCTTTATTTGGAAATAACTTCTCGGGTGCTTGCAGACAGGGCAGACCTCCGGTGCCTTCTTGCCGATCACGATGTGGCCGCAGTTAGAACACTCCCAGATCATGTCCTCGTCCTTGGAGAACACCACCGCGTCCTGCACATTCTTCAACAGTTTCCTGTAGCGCTCCTCGTGGGTCTTCTCGATCGCCCCGACCTTCTCGAACAGGAAAGCGATCTCGTCGAACCCTTCCTCCTTCGCGGTCTTCGCGAACCCGGCGTACATATCCGTCCACTCGTAGTTCTCCCCTGCCGCGGCGTCAGCAAGATTCTCCTCAGTCGAAGGAACCGCGCCATTGTGCAGGAACTTGAACCAGATCTTCGCATGTTCCTTCTCGTTCTTCGCCGTATCCTCGAACAGCTTGCCTATCTGCACATAGCCATCCTTGGCGGCCTTCGATGCATAATACAAATACTTAGTGTGAGCCTGGCTCTCCCCCGCGAACGCCGTCCGCAGGTTCTCCTCGGTTTTCGATCCTTTAAGTTCCATAATCCATGAATATTAATATTACCTTTTGTGTTCCTTTCCGTGCCTTCGCAGCCCTGAGTCCATCATCCATCCCCAAGTGAGCCTCCGGCAGATACTTTCTTCCGCCTTTCGTCAACATCATTCATTCCCCCCGAGCCACAAGACACCGGCCTTGCAAATGTAATAAAATTACCTTGATAAAGAAAGCCCTAAGTAAGCGTTAAAAAATAAGTTGATAAAGATTTGGCGGTATTTCCGAGAATAGATGTCTTTTGGAAGAAGGAGTGTGCCGGTGGCACATGACTGATGAGAAAAG
>ERZ773165.194-NODE-194-length-55039-cov-41.912047_pt1 | contig 55039 bp, 44 predicted proteins | sample MGYA00581003_ERZ773165 | MGnify/ENA primary metagenome ERZ773165 (study PRJEB29015, sample SAMEA2737817) | human gut metagenome | biome: human gut; feature: human-associated habitat; material: faeces | place: China | collected 2012 ... | reverse complement strand
TTATACCCAGGGCGCTGCCCTGGGCTAAGAGCTTTTGGGCCTTCAGCCCGTACTTAAAAACTTGAGTTATAAGCCCACTTGAAAAAGTCAATTTTACGAAAACCTATTCTTGATTATCAAGTTGCAAAGACAAAAAATACGATTTTCGACTTTTTCAAGTGGACTCAGTAAGATACTTGACTCAGATGAATATATGTCTAATCTGAAAATATTAAGAAAGCGAGAGCATCTTCTCGATAGGCTTGACAGCATCGCGTGCGATCGCTTCGTCAACCTCTACAGTAGGCCAATCATACTTCAGGGCATTATAAATCTTCTGAAGCGTGTTCATCTTCATATATTCGCACTCATTGCAACTGCATCCTAATCCACCTTCGCTCACCTCGGGTGGCACAGGATAGAAGGTTACACCAGGACAATTGCGCTCCAGCTCGTGAAGAATACCAGCCTCCGTGGCGATAATATACTCCTTGATTTCTGGATGCTTCTCGGCATATTGAAGCATTGTGGCAGTAGAACCCTTTACATCAGCTACAGCCAACACAGGAGCCTTACACTCAAGATGAGCCATCACGACAGCCTCAGGATGCTCGCTCTTCAGCTTTACGATAGCCTCGACAGAGAATTTCTCATGCACATGACAGCCACCATTCCAGAGCAACATATTGCGGCCTGTAACACTATTGATATAATTGCCTAAGTTATAGTCGGGACCAAAGATAATCTTTTCATCTTGTGGAAAACTGTCAATCACCTTCTTGGCATTGCCACTCGTCACCACACAATCGGTAAGCGCCTTGACAGCTGCTGTCGTATTGACATAGCTCACCACCTTGTATCCAGGATGCTCAGCCTTATACTGCTTCAGGTCTTCGGCCTTGCAGCTGTCGGCAAGCGAACAACCAGCATTCAAGTCAGGACAAAGTACTGTCTTGTCAGGACTCAGCAGTTTGCAAGTTTCTGCCATAAAGTGCACACCGCACATCACCATTACCTTGGCATCAGTTTCTGCAGCCTTGCGTGCCAGCGCCAAAGAGTCGCCCACGAAATCGGCAATATCCTGAATATCGCCTACGGTATAGTAATGAGCCAGGATTATAGCATCTTTCTCCTTGCAGAGTCGGCGTATCTCCTGCTTCAAGTCTAAGGTTGCATCAACAGGTTCATCGACAAAACCTTTCTCTATCCATTCTTTTTTCACCATAACATTATTATTATTTTATTTCTTTATTCTTCTTTTTTTATAGGATATAGGAATGATGATATAACGTGGATAAGTGGATAAATATTTGGATGATTTCTTGCCTGTTTTATTATCCACACCCTGATAGTAAGTTATCAATACATCTTTTGCATTTCTTTTTCTTGGTTCTTAATGCTTTAGATGTTTTATCCACATTTTCCTATTCTGGTGCAAAGTTAATAAGTTTATATCTTTTTCCGTTCTAAAATTCCTAAAAACTTCATTAAAACTTAATAATAACTATGTGGATATCCTCATTCCGAGCGGGCAGGAATGTGATTGGTGGATATCTTGAAAGTTATGAATAAGTTATTGGATGGGTTTTCCATTCGTTTTTCCACAGGTTTGTGGATAAAAGTTATATACTATGTTCTGCTGTATTAAATACATAGCCTGTGCAAGATAATATTATTTTTTACCTGTAATAATGGTAGTTAAATAAAAAAATAGTATCTTTGCAGAGCAGATTTAAAAGATAATATTTTTTATAACTGCGGCTTTTCAGAATTGGATAGAACATTAATTCGTCAAGCATTGAGCGTTGCAGTTTCTTTTTTTGAATATTGGAGTAATTATGACAAAAATAACTAAGTATATAATATTGATATTTTTATTAGCTTTACAAGTTGTCTATTTAATAGAAATTATAGAAAGGGTTAGTTTAAATAAATGGAGTGATATTTTCTTTCCATGTATTTTTTCTTTATCTATTTGGAATGCTTTCTATTTATTTCTCAAAAAAGTAAAATAATAAAAGGGATATTTGCAGAGAGCATATATAAATACGCTCTCTACTTAATGTTTTATTTTTGTTTCAAAACAGTTTCTATTCTTTGAATGATATCTTCTGGCTTGATTTGGTTCATGCAAGCCATATCGCCTCGCATACATGGCTTATTGCCATAGATACTGCAAGGGCGGCAGGGTAAGTCTACCTGTACGGCATTGGTAGGGTTTTGATTCCATCCCATGAAGCCGGCATAGGGATGGGTTGCGCCCCATATACTTACCACGGGTGTGTGGACAAGTGATGCCAAGTGCATATTGGCGCTGTCCATGCTGACCATCACCTGCAGATGGCTCATGAGGATGAGTTCTTGCTGCAGACCCTTGAGCTGAGCCGACGCATTACATACTTCGGGCCATGTCTCTGCCCATCGGTTCATGACCTCAGTTTCCTTCTCTCCACCTCCGAAAAGAAATATTCTGCATTGTGGATAAGTGTGGATAACTCCCTGTATAACTCTTTCCATCAGAGGCAATGGATATATCTTTCCCTCGTGTGCAGCAAAGGGAGCCAAGCCTATCCAGGGTTTTTCGTCGCTGTGGATATCTCTGTTTATTTCTGTGTTGGCCTTGTTCCAAAGCGTTTCTGGCAACAGGTTGAGGTTGCCTTTCTCTGAGCCAAAGATAGAAGTGAAATCCAGTTTGACAGGATAACCCAGTTTGGCAAGAACTTCAGCATAGTTTTCAAACGATGTGGGTTGCTGTACGAACTTCTTGTCGTTTTGTGATGTGAGCTGGCGTTTGCCCTTGCGGTGCTTGTCGATATGCGCCACCTTGAAGTTGTCGAGATTAAACCTCATGCGCAGATAGCTGGATCGCAGTACACTGTGCAGGTCGGCTATGGCTGTGAAATGCTTTGCCGAAAGGCGACGGTAGAGGGCATTGAGTCCCTTGATTCCATGATACTCGTTTTTGATGTCGGCTTCCATGAAGCCTACATTAGGAGCTAAATTTTCGAAGAAAGGACGGGCAAACGGGCGGCTGAGCACAGTAATCCTGACGGCAGGATACTGGGTGGCAAGCGAATAAACCACAGGCACAGTCATGGCAACATCGCCCATGGCCGAAAATCGAATGATGAGAATATGCTCAGTCTTCATTTCGTTTATTTTTCTTAGTAATGGACTCTATTTGTTTCAAGCCAAGGGAAGACAAAGAAGAGAAGGAAACTGGGTGACAATCGTTTCATAGCTTTCTTTTTAGGGGAAAAGATATGAAATACTGTGAATATTGCCGCTAAGTTTCCTTCTTCTGACTTTCCTGTTTTCGATTGTGCTATATATATAATAGGTGTAAACCTTATTATTTCTTGTTGTAGAGTACAGGATTGGTAGAAGGATCGTTGTACATCTTCATCTGTCTGTACACCTTCATATACTTTCTTCCAGCCTCGATATCTTCGAGCAACTGGTCGATGGCAGTACTGAGGTCAACCTGCTGTTCGAGCAGCACATCGAGTTTAGCCTGACATTTAGCCTTGTGTTCTGCAGAAGCCTCAGTACGTTCAGCCTGCTCACGCATGTGGTAAATCTTCAGGGCCAGGATGCTCAGACGGTCGACAGCCCATGCCGGACTCTCTGTGTTGATGCGTGCATCGGGCAACACTTTCACCTTGGCATACAACTCACGGAAGTATGAGTCGATCTGCTCAACGAGGTCGGTGCGGTCCTGGTTGCTCTTGTCGATGCGTCGTTTCAGAATCAAAGCCTCTGCAGGGTCAATCTGTGGGTCGCGGATGATATCCTCGAAATGCCACTGTACGGTATCAATCCAGCATTTCAGATACAAACGGTTCTCAATGGAGCCGTCTTCGTAAGGATTGTTGATAGGAGTATCAATGTTGTCCTTGATATGATAATCGGCAATAGCCTGATTGAAAATTTTGTTTGCTTTTTCTGTAAATGTCATGATGTTAAAAGATTAATTAATAATAATGCACAAAAGTAATTAAAAAAAAGCATATTACCAACAAAAAAGACAAAAAAACACAAAAAAGGTGCACAGTTTATAGGTATATGTGCATCAATTAGCACTTTTTTCTATAAAATGTTTGTTTATTTGAAAAAAAAAGTGTTCCTTTGCACCCGATTTTTAATTAGAAATTAATTTATAAACATTTTAAAAGTTACAATTATGTCAGAAATTGAAAGCAAAGTAAAGGCTATTATCGTAGACAAACTCGGTGTTGATGAGGCAGAGGTTAAGCCAGAGGCAAGTTTCACAAACGACCTTGGTGCTGACTCTTTGGATACAGTAGAGTTGATCATGGAATTCGAGAAGGAGTTCAACATTTCTATTCCAGACGATAAGGCTGAGAAGATTGCAACTGTTGGTGATGCTATCGCTTACATCGAGGAGAACAGCAAGTAATTAGCAACTTCAATTATTATAAATGGAATTAAAGAGAGTTGTAGTAACAGGTCTCGGCGCCGTAACTCCAGTAGGTAATACTCCTGAGGAAACTTGGGAGAACCTCCTTGCAGGTAAGAGCGGCGCAGCTCCTATTACTCATTTCGATACAACCCTTTTCAAGACCAAGTTTGCTTGCGAGGTAAAGAACCTGAACATCAACGATTGGATTGACCGTAAGGAAGCCCGCAAGTTGGACCGTTACACTCAGTTGGCTCTTATTTCTGCCATGCAGGGTGTAAAGGATGCCGGTATCGATCTTGAGAAGGAAGACTTAAACAATGTAGGCGTTGTTTATGGTGTAGGTATCGGTGGTATCAAGACTTTCCAGGACGAGGTGACTTATTTTGGCACCCATCAGGAGAATGGTCCTAAGTTCAATCCATTCTTCATTCCTAAGATGATCGCTGATATCGCTTCAGGTCAGATTTCTATCCATTTCGGATTCCACGGACCTAACTACACTACTACATCCGCATGTGCTTCTTCAAGCAACGCATTGGCAGATGCTTTCAACCTGATTCGTCTGGGTAAGGCAAACATCATCGTCAGCGGTGGTGCCGAGGCTGCTATTTGCGAATGTGGTGTAGGCGGATTCAACGCTATGCATGCTTTGTCTACTCGTAATGATGACCCTGAGCATGCTTCACGTCCATTCAGCGCAAGCCGCGACGGATTTATCATGGGCGAGGGTGCCGGTTGCTTGGTTCTTGAGGAACTGGAGCACGCCAAGGCTCGTGGTGCGAAGATTTATGCAGAGATGGTAGGCGAAGGCGAGAGTGCCGATGCTTATCACATCACAGCTTCTCATCCTGAAGGTCTCGGTGCAAAACTCGTTATGGAGCGCGCCCTTGAGGATGCCAACTTGAAGCCAGAGGATATTGACTACATCAATGTTCATGGCACATCTACTCACGTAGGTGACATTTCAGAAGCTAAGGCTATCAAGAATGTCTTCGGCGAGTCAGCTTATAAGCTTAACATCAGTTCTACCAAGTCTATGACTGGTCACTTGTTGGGTGCTGCTGGTGCTGTAGAGGCTATGGTCTGCGTACTCAGTGTTAAGAACGACATCGTACCTCCTACCATCAACCATGAGGAAGATGATAAGGACGAAGAGCTCGATTATAACTTGAATTTCACCTTCAACAAAGCTCAGAAGCGTGAGGTTCGTGCTGCATTGAGCAATACATTCGGATTCGGTGGTCACAACTGCTGTGTAGTATTCAAGAAGTATGCTGAATAATTTTATAGATAGAATAAAGCTCTCTTTCCGAAAGGACAAAGAGCTTTATTTTTCTTTGTATCAGATTTTAGGTTTTTATCCACACGAAATTAGCTATTACAAGATGGCGCTGATGCACAAGAGCATCATGCACCGCAACGCAAAGGGAAAACCCATGAACAATGAGCGACTGGAGTTTCTCGGTGATGCCGTGCTTGATGCTGTAGTGGGTGACATCGTATATAAGCATTTCCCCGGCAAGCGTGAGGGATTTCTTACTAATACCCGAAGCAAGCTGGTACAGCGCGATACGCTCAACAAGCTGGCACAGGAAATGGGCATCAATCAGCTCATTCTGTCGAGTGGCCACAGCTATTCGCACAATAGCTATATGGGAGGAAACGCCTTTGAGGCTCTTGTGGGAGCTGTCTATTTGGACAGAGGTTACAATGTCTGCATGGAGTTTATGCAGAAGCGTATTCTCTCACAGATGATCAACATCGACAAGGTGGCTTACAAGGAGGTCAATTTCAAGAGCAAACTCATAGAGTGGAGCCAGAAGAATCGTGTAAAGCTCGATTTCGTACAGGTGGAACAGGAAAAGGACAAGAACGGAAGTCCTGTATTCACCTACAAGGTGGTTATAGAAGGTATAGAGGGCGGAACAGGCAAGGGCTATTCCAAGAAGGAAAGTCAGCAGATTGCCTCCAAGCTTACTCTGGAACAGCTTCGTAAGAAACCTCAGTACATTGACGCCGTCTTTGCTGCCAAGTCCAACCGTACCAAGATGGAGGAAGAACCTGTGCAGAGTGTGCCTGTTACTGAGGTAAAGAGTGACTTCATCATCACAAAAGAATCCGAAACAGAAGAAAAACAGGTAGATGTCTTCTGCGAAAAGGTGTACGAAGAGACTTCCCAGAAGGATACAGAACCTAAAGTAGAAGTGAAAGAAGAAGAGGAGTTCGATCTGAGCGATATTTCTTCCACTCCCAAGGAAATGTCTAAGGAAGACATCATTGCTGCTGCCGAAGCTGCTGCCTTTGAGGAAGAAGGAGAGAAATAAAAAGAGGATAGCAAGGCTATTATCGTTGTAGATTTCAGGCGACTTGTCATGATCCAAAATATACTCACTACAGGCATTGCCCGCTTATCAGCAATGGTTGTAGTGAGTATTTTTTTGCCTATATACTGCCATTTGTATTAAAAATAGTAAAAACTTTCTGTATATTAAAAGTTTAGGTTAATTTTGCAACTTAAAAGATATTAATATCACTTATGAGTTTAACAAAGATAGTCAGTAACGTCTTCAAACCTCGTCAAAAGGAGTTGGAGAAGTACTTGTATGATGCAGAACATCTGCAGCACAATGTACTCATGCACCTTTTAGAGAAAGGAAAAAATACAGAATACGGCGTTAAGCATCTACTAAACAATACCGATTCTTACGAGAAGTTTGCCAACAATATACCTGTCAACACCTACGAGGAGCTGAAAGGTGACATCGACCGTATGCGCCACGGCGAGCAGAATGTGTTGTGGCCAGGAACTGTGAAATGGTACGCCAAGTCGTCGGGAACCACCAACGACAAGAGTAAGTTCATTCCTGTGTCACGCGACGGATTGCATGGCATTCATTATGCAGGAGGCTTCGATGCGGTGGCCTATTATCTGAGAAATCATCCCGAAAGCAAGCTCTTCGATGGAAAGAGCCTTATTCTTGGTGGAAGTCATTCGCCCAACTATAATGTCTCGGGCAGTTTGGTGGGCGACTTGAGTGCCATCCTCATCGAGAATATCAATCCTTTGGCCAACTTGGTGAGAGTGCCCAAGAAGCAGACAGCCTTGTTGAGCGACTTCGAGGTAAAGCGCGACCGTATAGCCCGCGAGACGATGAATAAGAATGTGACCAATATCTCGGGAGTGCCCAGTTGGATGCTCAGTGTGCTGGTACGTGTTCTCGAACTTACGGGTAAAAAACATTTGGAGGAAGTGTGGCCCAACCTGGAAGTGTTCTTCCATGGCGGTATAGCCTTTACTCCTTATCGCAAACAATATGAGCAACTCATCACTTCGCCAGGCATGAACTATATGGAGACCTATAATGCCAGCGAGGGATTCTTCGGCTTGCAGGACGATCCATCCGACCCGGCCATGTCGCTCATGATTGATTATGACGTGTTCTATGAGTTTATACCTATGGACGAGTTTGGTACCGATCATCCTACGGTGGTTCCTCTTCAGGGCATCGAGGTGGGAAAGAATTACGCCATGGTTATCACTACCTCTTGTGGTTTGTGGCGTTATCTCATCGGCGATACAGTCATGTTTACCAGCAAGAATCCATACAAGTTCGTCATTACCGGACGTACCAAATACTTTATCAATGCCTTTGGTGAGGAACTCATCATGGACAATGCCGAAAAGGGATTGAAGTATGCCTGCGAGAAAACAGGAGCGCAGGTGGCAGAATATACAGCAGCTCCTGTCTTTATGGACAGTAATGCCAAGTGCCGCCACCAGTGGCTCATCGAGTTCTCCAAGGAGCCGGCAAGCCTTGACGAGTTTGCATCTTTGCTCGACAAGCATCTGCAGGAAATCAACAGCGACTATGAGGCCAAGCGTTTCCACGACGTCACACTTCAGCATTTGGAGATAGTGAAGGCCCGTCCTAACCTCTTCAACGACTGGCTCAAGAGCAAGGGTAAGTTGGGCGGACAGCACAAGGTGCCCCGACTGAGCAACAGCCGAAAGAATATCGACGAGATGCTCGAACTCAACAAACTATAATGTGCGCAAAAAGGTAGATACACGAGAATAATGATGATAAACAAGATAGACAAATGGATTAAGACGCATAAGAAGGCAAGTGCTATGTATTTGCCCTTCTATGTCCTTGCCATTTTGCTTTTGGCTTCGTGTGCCAAGATGGGACAGCCTGATGGAGGATGGTTCGATGAGACACCGCCCAAGGTGATAGGTGCCAGTCCTGAGGACAAAGGAGTGAATGTGACATCAAAGAAAATAAACATTTACTTCGATGAATATGTCAAGATTGACAATCCTACAGAGAAAGTCGTCGTGTCGCCTCCTCAGATAGAAGTGCCCGAAATCAAGACGGCAGGCAAGAAGATTCAGGTATCGCTGGTCGACTCGCTGAAGCCCAATACCACGTACACGATAGACTTCTCTGATGCCATCAGCGACAATAATGAGAACAATCCTATGGGAAACTATACCTACAGTTTTTCCACAGGAGAGAAGATAGATACGATGGAGGTGTCGGGCTATGTGCTCGAATCAGAAAACTTGGAGCCCATCAAGGGCATTCTCGTAGGTCTGTACAGCGACACCGCCGATTCGGCTTTCCGTACCAAGCCCATGCTTCGTGTGAGCCGTACCGACAGCCGTGGCCGCTTCGTTATCAAGGGTGTGGCACCAGGCTCTTACCGCATCTATGCCCTTCAGGATATGGATGGCAACTATATGTTCAGTCAGAAGAGCGAGAAGATAGCCTTCTCTCACGACATCATCGTGCCATCTTTCAAGCCTGATACCCGTCAGGATACAACGTGGGTCGACTCTCTGCATATCAAGTCTATCGACCGGGTGGCGTATACTCATTTCCTGCCCGATGATATTGTGTTGAGAGCTTTCACAGAGTCACTTACCGACCGCTACTTCCTCAAGGCTGAGCGCAAGGATGCCAACAATTTCTCACTCTTCTTCAGCTATGGCGATTCCATCATGCCTGCGGTCAGAGGATTGAACTTTGATGCAGAAAACGCCTTCCTTATCGAGTCTTCTTTACAGCAGGACACACTTACCTATTGGCTTCGCGATACTGCCTTGGTCAATCAGGATACGCTGCAAATAGAACTGAGTTATCGTATGACCGACAGTACAGGTGTGCTTGTCTCACGTACCGATACCCTCGATGTACTCGCCAAGGAATCGTATGCCAAACGACAGAAACGACTCAACAAAGAGTTGGAAGAATGGACCAAGAAGCAGGAGAAGCGCAAGAAGAAAGGCGAACCCTACGACTCGGTCATGGCTCCCAAGCCTTTGGAGGTAAAGATAGGAGTGGCTTCACAGCTGGATCCCGACAAGAACATCAGTTTCTCGTTCCCTACACCTCTTGCCCATGCCGATACGGCAGGCATTCATCTTTATGCCAAGCACGACACATTGTGGTACAGAGCTCCTTTCGAGTTTGAGGATATGGGCAACCGAAACTATAAGCTGCGGGGCGAGTGGCGACCCGACATCGAATACAGTCTTGAGATAGATTCGGCTGCATTTGTCGATATCTACGGGCTGGCTTCCAAGCCTGTAAAGCAAGGTTTCAAGGTTTCTTCGCTCGACGAATACAGCACCTTGCTGGTCAACATAACAAGTCTTGAAAACGAGCACCTGCTGGTACAACTGCTCAATGGGCAAGACCAGGTGGTGAAGGAAACCAAGGCTGTCAACGGAGTGGCGGAGTTCTATTATCTCAAGCCTGAGAAATATTATCTGCGCCTGATAGTTGACCGCAATAATAATGGCAAATGGGATACTGGTGATTACGATAAAGACCAGCAGGCAGAAGAGGTGTATTACTATCCTGAGGTCATAGAGTGCAAGGCCAAATGGGACATTACCGAGAGTTGGAACCCTACGGAACGGCCTCTCGACCGACAGAAGCCTGGTGTCATTACCAAGCAGAAGCCAGACAAGGAGAAAAAAGTGAAAAATCAGAACGCTGATCGTGCTAAGAAATTAGGCATTCAGTATGTTCCTAAAATGTAAGAGATATGATGAAATTTCTTAAAAAATCAGTACTGACAGCTATCTTGCTGTTTATGGTCAGCACTACGGTGTCTGCCCAGTGTACATTCCGTAACACGGCATTCAAGTCGGGTGAGTACCTGGCCTACAACCTCTACTACAACTGGAAGTTTGTATGGGTTAAGGCTGGTACAGCCAGTATGTCAACCATCCAGACCACCTATAGGGGCAAACCCGCCTATCGTGGTTCGTTGGTGACACGTGGCAACAAGCGAGTTGACGATTTCTTTGTACTTCGCGACACCTTGCTTTGTTATAGCAGCACCGACCTTGCTCCGCTCTATTTCCGTAAGGGAGCCCGTGAAGGCAAGCGCTATACGGTAGATGAGGATTTTTACAGCTATGCCAACGGAAAATGTCATGTTCGTATGCATCGTCAGCGCCATGATGGTACTCATCACTGGAAAAATGCAGCTTACGAAGACTGCGTTTTCGATATGATGAACATCTTCCTACGTGCCCGCAGCTTCGACCCTGCCAACTGGAAGAAGGGTTATGTGGTGAAGTTCCCTATTGTGGATGGAAACGGCCGTACACCTGCCCAGATCAAGTTTTTGGGCAAGGAAACCATCAAGGCCGACAATGGTTTGAAGTATCGCTGTCTGCGCTTGGCTTACATGGAGTTAGAAGACGGCAAGTACAAGAGAATAGTCGATTTCTATGTGACCGATGACGAGAACCACGTGCCAGTACGTCTTGACATGTTCTTGAAGTTTGGCAGCGCCAAGGCTTTCCTCGTTGGTATGAAAGGAACAAGAAACCCCATCACTTCCAGAGTAAAGTGACAAACAAGACAGGTCAAGCTCAACAGCTTCACAGCTTGAGCTTGACCTTTTAAGAGAGATTTCTATTATTTGATTTTTATCGTTTGTATGGTTGTACTGCTTTTCCGATACATGGTTCAAGCCAAAGAGTATCGTAAAGAGTATGATGACGAATGATTTAGCCATAGTTGTATCGTTTCTTTTCTTTATTGTTTACGATGCAAAGATACGGCTATTGCTGTAAATGTTGTGTTATCAGATGGTTATCTTTAAGTTAACGTTTTTCTGATCATGCCTGGCGTGCCTCTCTGTTGATGAGTTGTGTCCCTGTAACTTGTTTTTTCTCCATCTTATTGCTTGTCTGAAACTTTAGGCAGGGCGATGGTAAACTCCGTCCACTTGTCTTTCTCGCTCTTCAGACTTATCTTTCCGCCATGGGCATGGATGACCTGGAACACATAGTTCAGGCCTATGCCAAATCCTTTTCGGGTCTTGTTGCCATTTTTCTCGTGTTCGGCAGCACGCTCAAAACGATTGAATACCGATTTCTGTTCGCTCTTCGATATGCCTATTCCCTCGTCGTACACCTTAATATATATATAGTGGTTGTCCTCGAGGGTAGAAATGCGGATGTTGATTTTTTCTTTCGAGTATTTGGTGGCGTTGTCTATCAGGTTGCTGATAGCTTCCTTCAGATATTCCTCGTCTGCAGCCACAGTCGTTACCTTCAGCTGGGTGGCTATATGAATGGGCTTGGCCGATTTGGCTTTGTATTTCTCGGTCACATCCTCTATCATGGGCTCCAGTTTTACTACAGTCTTTTGAATATTCAACTTGCCATGTTCCAGTTTCGAGATGGTGAGCAGTCGGTTGATGAGTGCTAAGAGATGCTGTGCCTCGTCTTCTACGATGGTGAAATATTTCTCTTTTATTTCTGGCTTCTTCTCCAGCACACCGCTGTGCAGGTATTTCGTACCCATGATGATAGAGGTGAGGGGCGACTTCATGTCGTGAACCATGGCATACGAAAAATCCTCGCGCAGGAGGCGAACACGTTCCTGCTCGTTGATATAGTTTATCTGGTCGATAATACTCAGGATGATGACGATGGAAATAAGGATAGAGATGAGGAGCAGCACCCAGTTATGACTGAAGATGTAGATACTTCCGTTGGTGATGGTCATCTGGAAGCCTACGCTGTTGTCCAGTCTTACAGGCAGAATGTTGGTTTTCACTTCCTCCAGGAAGGGGAAGATATTGCTGTTGATATTTTTGCCTTCCATCACCTTTCCTGTTTTCATGTTCACCTTGTTGATGGCAGCGCGGAAAGGCAACTTCTCAGCTTTGAAGATAGAGTCTGCAATATTTGTCAAGATATCGGTGTTGGCATCTTGATGCGATTTTTTGTAGATGGCATCATAAAGGGATAGTGTAGGATTATAAATATTACTGGAAGCAATGGTATCTCCCGACTCAAAAAAAGAATCGCACCTATTTGTTTTATCCAACTCTAAGGCGATGGCTTTCTCCAATATCTCATTACATTCCTTTCCTAATTGTCTTGCGTTGATGTTATAGGTGTTCCACATCCAGAATATTTGGATGAAGAGAATGGCTATTAGGGCAGTGGTGCTGAGTATCTTGGTGCGGTTGGCATTCATATCATCTTCTCCTTTCTTCTTTATTCATCCAAGAGGTATTCGGTTTCTCTGCCTTCCTTCTTTGCTACTAAATAATTGCTGATGCTGCTTGCTGTCAATGTGGATCCAAAGCATCCCATGGCAGTACACAGAGGAATACTGGAAATATCGGTAGGAATCAGATTACAGATGATACAGGCCACAAATGTCACGATGGTGCTCCTTGTGTTTTTGTAGATATAAAAGAGGAGCGATGTCTGCACGATGCTCCATATCATCATCATGATAATCCATGTCAATGACTGGCCCAGGGTTGTGGCAATGAATGGTATGATGCTGAATACAAGAACGGTAAGGTAAGAAACCCATGTCTTCTTGCCGCATTTGATCAGTTCTTCATATATCGCGCCGAAGATAATATAGGCTGAGATAAAAGAGCCTATAAGAATCATCGGAAGTCGCTCCATATAACTGAAAGCCATGAAGTCCTTGTTGTATATATCGATGCCCAAAAAATTGAAGAGGGCGATAAACATCAAGGTAATTCCAAACAGGGGAAGGGTGTACCAGAACATAGCCTTCCACTTGTAGGCTGGATTCACTCTGCCCAGCGTAAACTTGGAAAACTTTGCCTTGCTGAAGGTGAACCATAATATAAGTATAGCAAGAATGCAGAAAACATAAATAATGGGAGTTCCTGCCTTGAGTAAGGAAGCCTGGTCGTTGGCATTTACCTCTTCCAGTTTTCCTGAGACTGCAAGGTAGATGCCTATCACTATACCACCAACAAACATGGTGCTACAGAATTCCGCTATCATTAATATATAGTAAAGTATCGACTTAAACATAATGCTTTATTTTTATTGTTGTTTTCTTTCTCTGTATAATGTTTTTATGCAAAGGTCTTCATACCGATGCTTCGACAACGGGTTTGCAGTTATTCTACAATGAGTTTGAAGCCTACGCCTCGGATGGTCCTTAACTCTACACTTGGCTCGTCTTCGATGGCATTACGAATCTTCTTGATGAAAACATCAAGGCTTCTCGATGCAAAATAGTCTTTGTCTTCCACGTCCCAGAAACGACTCAGTACAGCGTCACGGCGCACCACTTCGTTCTTGTTCACTGCCAAGAGTTCCAGTATCTTTGCCTCACGTGCCGTTAGCATCTTCTCGCTGTGGTCCTCCTGGTTTTTCAGCGTGGCATGGTTGGCATCAAGGATATATTTGCCCAGTTTTACGAGCTGGCTGTTGTTCTTGCTGCGTTTGCCTTCCTTCAGTCGCATCAGGCTCTGTATGTGTGCATCCAGCTCTTCGGGTATGAAAGGCTTCTTCACATAGTTGTTGGCTCCGGCAGCATAGCCTGCCTTCAGGTCTTTGGGCGATGTAAGGCCAGTGGTAAAGAGGATGATGGTATCGCCATCCACCTCACGTATTTTCCTCACCATCTCCAGACCGTCCATGATAGGCATGTCTATATCCGAAACGATGACATCGGGCTGAAAGGTTTTCCATTCCTCCAGTCCTTGCCTGCCATTGACGGCAGTCTTCACCTCATATCCTTCGATGATATCTTCGAAGCAGCTTTTCTCCATATAGGCGAGGTTTTCGTCGTCTTCTACCAAGAGTAATTTTATGTCAGCCATAACTCTTCTTGTGTTTTAAAGATTATATTCTCTTACCCAATTTTCGCTGGGTTCCGTTCTCATGTGCAAAGATAGTTATTTTGTTGATAAGTTCCAAGTTTTCCGCATTACTTAACCTAAAGATAACCCAAAGTCTTAGGCTCCAGAGAGATTGTTTATCCACTCTCCTGAGCCAAAATATGAAAGCGGCTTCGATAGTCAATGAAGCCTATTTAGTGGAGAAATGAAAGCGGCTTCGTAAGCAGTTGAAGCCTATTGCATAATCAAGTTTATGCTTTAGTAACGAGAAGTCTTCAAAAGGGGTGCTGAGTAGTTATAGTTCTCTTTCTACTTGTCAAGATTATGTAATTTAGATTATGCAGTTTGCATAATTTAAAACAAATAATTATATTTGATGCGGAAATCAAAACATAGAAGAATATGGAGAATCCTTTTATCATAACTGGATACATCAAGCCAAATTACTTCTGCTGCTTTTATTAAAAAACATAATCTTCGTTCAGCAAGTAGTGTACAGAGCGCCATCAAAAAACTGTTGGAATATCACTTGGTTTCTACCTCGCAAGCTACTTATTATATAGATGATCAATTGATGGGGTTGTAGCTGAAAATGTAACTGATGTGCAGAACTTGATTTTTTCTAAAAGTTTCTTAAAGATAGTATTACTTTTTATCAGAAAATACTATCTTTGAAACTGATCCGATGAGATTGCCAAGGAGATGGCGGAAAGCAAATGCCGAGAAATCTATGAGGAAGTGATAGGTGCATTGGGTATTGTCCCTTCAAAAGCAGGAAAAATGTGATGAAGTAATCAAAAACATTAGGATTTTATGACAAAGTAGGGTTTTTCTGCCTCATTCGATACCAAAATGAGGCAGATAAATTCATTTTTGGGGCAGATAATTGAGAAAATTATCGTAATTTTGCAACCGATAATATAAACCCAATAAATACAATAGGCATGCATCAATTCGATTACAAAGATACCCCCAAGAAGTTGCTGACACCTTCCATCGTCAGCCAAATTGCAGCACTTCACGAATACAAGGGCAAACAAGACCTCTATATTTCGGTCCAAGTAGATACTCTTTCAGCCCTGTTAGAGATTGCAAAGATACAAAGTACCAAAGCATCCAATAGTATTGAGGGAATCTACACCTCCGATGAACGCCTTCATGCCCTTGTCGTAGAGAAAACTGAACCACGAAATCGCTCAGAGGAAGAAATTGCTGGCTATCGAGAAGTACTCACTACCATCCATGAGAACTATGAGTATATTTCCATTCGCCCCAACAACCTATTGCAACTACATCGTGACCTTTACTCCTTCGGTGGAAAAGAAGTTGGTGGACGTTTCAAGAACACAGATAATATCATCGCAGAAACAGACCGAGAGGGGAAAGAGCATATCAGATTTAAGCCTGTTCCTGCATTCCAAACGCCAGAAGCGATAGAAGATCTCTGCCAGGCATTCAACGAAGCCTTGGACAAAAGTGAGTATGATGCCCTGTTGCTCATACCCATGTTCGTGCTCGACTTTCTTTCCATCCACCCTTTCAATGACGGCAATGGTCGCATGAGTCGCTTGCTCACACTTCTCTTGCTCTATCGTTGTGGGTACATTGTCGGCAAATACATCAGTATAGAAATGTTCATTGAGAAGTCGAAGGAAACCTATTATGAAGCCCTAAAAGCGAGTTCCATAGGATGGCATGAAAGCAAGAATGACTACCAACCCTTTACAAGTTACTACCTTGGTGTCATCTTGAAAGCTTACCAAGAGTTTCAAGACAGAGTAGAGCATCTACATGGTAAAACACTTTCAAAAGCAGATCGCATTAAGTCTATCTTCCAAAAGAGAATAGGTAAGATCACCAAGACCGACATTTCCGCCCTTTGCCCAGACATCAGTATCAGCACCATCGAACGAACATTAAAAGAAATGCTGGATGCTGGAGAAATCCAAAAAGTAGGGAAAGGAAGAGGTACAGGATATATTGTCAAATAAAAGATTCTGTCATAATTTATCGACCTCATTTTCGATTTATCTGCCTCATTCGATATCAAAATGAGGCAGATAAATTCATTTTTTGGGCAAATAATTGAGAAAATAATTGTAATTTTCTCTTCTTTTTTGATACAACTTTCCCAAATAATCACTATCTTTGCAACCGTAATCCTTGCTGAAAGCCCACGATTGGGCTAAGGTGGGGATACATATACATAAATAAAGGCGTAACTGACGCTTTGGTTTTGACTGGTTAGAACTTCGCAACTTCAAACAAGTTGTCAAAAACAAAGCAATGGGGACGCCTCACAGGGTGTATTATATACAGCCCTCATTGGCTTCGAATGCTTCTGTATTCGTTGGTAGGGAGGGTGAATTATATACACATTCACGTGGGGCTTTCAGCATTGCTCGTTTCGACAACTTGGGCAATGCGAAGGCCTTAACCAGTGGAACGAGCAGCAGGCTGGCTCCACGTTTCCTTTTTTTTGTATATCTAAGAAACATAATATTAACTGCCAATAGGGAGTCGTTGGCTTATTGGATAATAAAGACAATGAAAGCAGTTGGTATTTTATGCGTCCTATTTTTGACGTTGTGTGCTTCACCTTCATTTGCTCAAATCTCAAAGGAGCAAGCTAAAGAGCGAAAGGTACTAATGAAGTCATCCAAATCGGAGTTGACACAAAAAGCTACAAAAGTTGCAAGAAAAGAAGCCAAGAAATTGAGCAAAGAAGGATGGACAACGACACCAGGAGCACTTCCTATAGAAAAGCAGTTGGACAAGGCTTACATGATGTCATACGAATATGATGATAATATGTTTCCAAAGTACATCATGGGAGAAGCGATGAGCATTGGTGAAAATTATGATGCCGCTAAGATGCAAGCCTTGGAACTCGCCAAGCAGAACCTTGCAGGACAAATCCAGACAGAAGTGACGGCATTGGTGGAAAACACCGTTGCCAACAAACAACTTTCACAAGAACAAGCTGCATCTGTCACCCAAAGCATCATGGCAAGCAAGAACCTCATTTCTCAAAGCATTGGCAGAACCATCTCTGTAATGGAAGTGTATCGCACACTTTCCAACAAAAACAAGGAAGTGCTTGTCCGCATCGCTTACAATAGCAATATGGCGAAAGAAGCTGCCAAGAAAATAGTACGTGAGGACTTGGAAAAGAAAGGTGACAAGCTACACAAGGACTTGGACAAATTGCTTGGTTGGTAAAATGAGACAGCGTTGTGTTTTCATCCTACTCACACTCATGAACCTCCTCACCATATCTGCGCAAAAGATAGAGAAGGTTCATGGAGAATACACTTACCATGTTCCCGACAATATATCGTTAGAAGAAGGTAAGCGTACAGCCCTCGAACGTGCCAAGATTCAAGCACTTGCCGATGCATTCGGCACACTTGTCTCTCAAAGCAATTCCACTATCGTGAAGAATGAAAACGGCAAATCGTCTGTTGATTTCTTGTCAATAGGTGGAAGCAATGTAAAGGGTGAATGGATAGAGACGATAGGCGAGCCAAAGTTTGAAATATTCTATGAGAGCAACATGCTAACCATCAAAGTAACCATCGACGGCAAGGCTCGTGAAATCAAGAACGCAGCCATCGACTTCGAAGCAAAGCTCTTACGCAATGGTACAGAAGAGAAGTTTGAAAGCGGTGAGTTCAGAAATGGCGACGACTTATACCTATATTTCAAATCTCCCATCAACGGCTATCTCGCCGTTTATCTCTTGGACGAAAATACACAACAAGTCTATTGCCTTCTACCATACAAAAGTTCGGGCGAACCAGCATATAAGGTTATTCAAGACAAGCCTTACATCTTCTTTTCTTGCCAAAAGGCAGAAGAGAATCCAAGCGAAGTCGATGAATACACCATGACTTGTGAGCATTCTATGGAACAAAACACCATCTACATCGTGTTTTCTCCGAATATGTTTGCAAAGGCTATTGCAGAGGATGGAGATGCTGGGCTTCCGAGACAACTGCCACTGAAGGAGTTCCAGAAATGGTTGGGGAAATGTAAGGCAAAAGATACAAGCATACAAGAAAAGAAAAAAGTTATAACTATAAAATAAAGAATTGAATGAAAAAGATTTTTGTATTAATGCTATTGGTTATGTGCATCTTCAATGTTACGGCACAAACAATAGACCAAATTCGCAGTAAGGCGGATGCAGGAGATGCCTATTCACAATATTTGATGGGCTGGAGTTATGCTAATGGTGCCAATGGTGTAAAGGCAGATTATAGCCAAGCGTTACCTTGGTTTAAGAAAGCAGGAGCTAACGGCTATGCTGCGGCAGCCTACTATGTAGGTTGGATGTTTTATTATGGAGAAGGTGTACCCCAAAATTTAAACGAAGCTTCAGGTTGGTTCCAAAAAGCTACAGACTTAGGCATGAACGAAGCGGCAAAAATGGTATTGGCTTGTTCTAATGGTGTTCCTGCAACATCTAAATCTGTTGTAATCGATGATTTTGACCCAAAGAACCCTCCCATTTTGGAAGTCGCTTCAAATTCTGTCAAATTCGTTGATCCAAGTGGAAACAATGCAATTGATGCAGGTGAAGAATGTTATATCAAGTTTAAAGTAACAAACAAGGGAAAGGGAACTGCTCAAAATTGTGTTGCTAGCATACTAAGTGCAGATGTAGTAAATGGGTTAACATTGAGCTCCGTTAATTTGCAGCCTCTTTCTGCTGGTGCAACAAAAGAAATTACTATCCCAATAAATTCAAGTCTGGACCTGAAAGACGGAAAGGTTGACTTGGTTATACAAGTCAATGAGCCTCACGGTTTAGGTTCAGATCCTATCCAACTTGCAGTGGCTACAAAGCAATTTGTAGCTCCTAAGTTAGAAATTGTTGATTATGCTATTACATCTGCCGGTGGTAGTACCTTGAAAAAGAAAGTTCCTTTTGACATGCAGTTGCTCTTGCAAAATGTACAACATGGCAATGCAGAAGATGTAACAGTTGACTTTTCTGCTCCCAAAGGAGTTATTGTCATGGATGACGCTGGTACTCGTAGAAGTTTTACAAACCTTAATGGTGGTGCTTCAAAATCTGTAGTATATCAATTAATCGTTTCAAACGACTTCCAAGGTAATGTTATTCCTTTGGATATAAAAGTACGGGAAAAGTATGGGAAATATGCAATGGACAAACACATTGACCTGCAACTCAACCAAAATATGGCTGCAAACAAAATTGTAGTCGAAGAAAAGGCTGACAATGAAAAGAGCTTTGATATTCAAGTTGCATCACTCACCTCAGATGTAGATAAGAATATTCCTGTCGTAGGCAATAAGGCAGACAACGTCTTTGCCGTTGTGATAGGCAATGAATCTTATAATAAGGAAGCTGGTGTTCCTTTTGCAGCAAATGACGGAAAAATCTTTGCAGAATATTGCAAAAGTGTACTTGGTCTCCCAGAAGAGAATATACATTTAGCTGTTAATGCCACTTTGAATGATATGAAACATGAAATAGGATGGTTGAGCAAAGTCTTGGAAACAAGAAAAGGAAACGCGAAGGCTATCTTCTATTATGCAGGTCATGGAATTCCTGATGAAACATCTAAAAGTGCTTATTTGCTCCCTGTAGATGGTTATGGAAGTGATATTAGCACAGGTTATTCTTTGGAGAAATTGTATGCAGATTTAGGAAATGTACCATCACAATCAGTAACAGTCTTTCTTGATGCCTGCTTCAGCGGCGCAAAACGCGAGGGTGATATGCTAGCTTCAGCTCGTGGCGTGGCATTGAAAGCTAATAGAGGTATACCTGTTGGCAACGTTGTGGTATTCTCTGCTGCGCAAGGTGACGAGACTGCTTATCCATACAAAAAGGAAGGTCATGGACTATTCACTTATTATCTTTTGAAAGAGTTGAAAGATACAAAAGGTGATGTAACCTTGAAACAGTTGGGTAACTTTGTAACAGAAAAAGTTAGCCAACAATCTATTGTTATCAATAGTAAACCTCAGACTCCCACAATGATTCCTGCAAAAACTATCTCAAGTAACTGGGAAAATTGGAATTTAAAATAAATCATAAACTTTTTCAATGTATTGCAAGATGGTAACCACAGTTTAAATGGAAACCATCTTGCTTTATAATTTTTGACAATGAATATTGATTTTGGTTACACTGACACAAAATATAATCCTCTAAATAGAAGAAACTCCATAGCATTACTATTAGGGGCTGGATTTTCCGTTCCAAAAGGCTATCCTACAGCTAATCAATTAAATAAACAGTTCGTTGAATTTGACAAATTCAACACTTATTTTTCTACAGATGGTTTATTACACAAAGGAGAGACGGAAACCCTTTCTAATGAATACCAAAAACAATTTGAACTATGCAAAAAACTAATCAAACTGTACAAAAATAAATATCCATTTGACTTTGAAAAGTTTTATGATTTTCTCAAAGAGAGAAAAGAGGTACTCAATATAGAATACATGGAGCAATGCAAAGATATTGTAAACGAAGAGAATTACAAATCTTACATTTATTATCTCCCAAACATATTCCTACAAATGGAAGCTTACCTCCTGCATGACAAAGAAGGAAAACTTTGGTACGAGAACGAACCTTGTCATATTGGTTCTGTGGAACTTTATGATGGCTTCCTAAAATGTATCAAAAGTTGGGAACAAAAATGGATTATAAATGTCCATACACTAAATCATGACCTACTTTTTGAATCTTTCAATAAAACTGATTACTTCGCAAATCACATTTCAGATGGATTTGACGAATATGGTTCAGAATATTATTGTACAAAAAAAATCAATCACCAAAGTTGCAGCATTAGACTGGAAAGATATACTGGTAGATACAACACGCCTATTCGTCTCTATAAATTACATGGAAGTATCAACTATGTTCCATTTTATAGACACCTTAAAAACAGTATTTTCATGATTCCGGACAAATATATAAAAATCAAATATGGAATGTCTCTCATGAATCTTAAACGAGCAAACAAAAATAAAATGTCATACGAAAAATATCCATTTGCAACACAAGGAGACTTTCTAACGGGAACTAAATCAAAAATTAAAAGATACAACGAACCTCTATTATTTAAAAAGCTTTTCAAAAATTTTAAAAAGAACCTCAAAGATGCTAAGAAACTTATTATAATTGGATATGGTTGTCATGATGAAGAAATTAACAGACTTATTACAGAGAATTTCGATTATAAAGCCAAACCTTCATATATAGTATCACCAAATCCTAACGAAAAAGTCCAACTATTTGCAAAGAAGATTAATGCCCATGTTTTAGACATGGGAGTAGAGGCGATAAAAGAACAGACTTTCCTTTCATAAAATTATTTTTGACAAATGAATAGTAACTTCATAAGATACCGTGTTTTTATCGAAGCAATCCTTTTAATTGCTCCAATCCATAACTATGCCCAAACCAACGACTTCAAATCTCAATACGAGAACTTCAAGAAGCAAGTAAAGGCAGATTATGAGGACTTCCGCACCCAATGCAATGCAGAATATGCAGAGTTTGTAAAAGAAGCATGGAAGGAGTATAAAGTCCTTCCTGCTATTCCTCGTCCAAAAGATGAGACTGTTCCTCCTGTCATCAGACCAAACAAAGACAAAGGAAAGAAGATGGAGGACAAGGCTATAACTATCAAGGATGTTGTTTCACCAATAGAGCAAACTCCACAGCCTAAGCCAATCTCTCCCATTTACGAAAAAGAGCAACAAGTGGAAAACAAATGTCAATTTACATATTGTGGTACGGAATGTATTATACGTTTTCCCTCTGCTTTTAATATAGACTTAGGCATTTGCGACAACCAGCATATTGCAGAAGCATGGAAGAAACTGTCAACCGACCAACTCAACAACACCATTCGAGACTTCCTTGAGATAAGATTCAGAATGCAGCTATGTGATTGGGCATATCTCAACTTGATAGATACTTTTGCCAAAGACCACTTTGGCAAAGGTAACTTGGCGACACTCACTACTGCTTATATCTATAATCAAAGTGGATACCAAATGAGATTAGGGCGTAATGGCAACAAACTGTATTTACTTTTTGGTAGCAAGCATGGCATCTACGACAAAGGATACTTCCTCATAGATGGTATCAACTACTATTCTCTTAGCAATGATACTCAAAAAATGGAAGTATGCGACTTTGCTTTTCCAAAAGAACAATCCCTTTCGCTATATATCCCACAAAGCCCGCTATTCACTTACCAACCTACCTTGATAAGAAATCTATCTTCTGATAGGTATAAGGACATGACTTTGAATGTACAAGTCAACAAGAACCTCATCGACTTCTACAATACTTATCCAACATCGGAAGTCAATGGTAATTTCATGACGAGATGGGCAATGTATGCCAATACACCTATGGAGCAAAAAGTGCAAAAACAACTATATCCTATCCTTCAAGAAAAGATAGCAGATTTGAATGAGCATGATGCAGCCAACAAACTTTTGAACTGGGTTCAAACTGCTTTCGTATATGAATATGATGATAAGGTATGGGGGCACGACCGTGCCTTCTTTGCTGAAGAAACATTATTCTATCCTTATAGCGACTGTGAGGACAGAGCCATTCTGTTCACTCGCATAGTTCGTGACTTGCTCGGACTAAAGTGCATCTTGATATATTATCCAGGGCATCTCGCCTCGGCCGTTTGCTTCAATCAGCAAGTGAAAGGAGATTACATCTCGCTGAACGGAAGCAAGTTTGTGGTTTGTGACCCAACCTACATTGGAGCACCAGTCGGTTTGACCATGCCTAATATGGATAATGAATCCGCAAATGTCATTATTTTGGAGTAAAAACAGCTGATAGTGTGCGAAAGTTGATGTTTTTAAGCATATTTTCGCACGCTATCGGCTGCTCCTATACCAACTAAGCCTTCATTACATCACTTGGCAGGAATACTCGCATACCCTTAGCACAATGAGTTGGAGACTCCTTTAAGAATAGCACAAGATGAACTTCCTGCCCTTTCTTAATAAAAGGCAAGTACTTAGCTTTCTGCTCCAAAACATCCATGAGCCTGTCGGCATCTTCATCGTGCGTCCATTTACATTCTCCTACCAAGATATGCTTCTTATCAATAGACTCCGCCACAACATCCAACTCAACCATCTTACCATCCTTATATTCTGGTGGAAAAATCTTACCCCACCAACGAGACGCGACATTGTAGGCTAAGCCATCTATAATATTTCCACTAACATATTCACGACAAAGTAATTCCCAGCATTGACCTATAAATTGTGGAAGTTGAGCTTGAACCACTTGCATCACCATATCCATTCTTCCCAATTCCAAAATAGAACGATAAGGCACAATAAACTGATAGTGAAAACGTAAAAGAGAATCATTGATATGATAAATTCCCTTCTTACTTTTTTTAGGACTCTCACCAAAAGGAACCTCTCGGCTAACATAGCCAAGTTCTCGCAACTTGCTTAAAGGTTCAGAAATCGTGCTACTGTCTTTACCTGCCCTCGTTGCAATTTCAGACAATTTGTTGGCACCATTGCCTATAATTGTCAACAAAGTAGATGCCTGCACCGTATCCCTCATATCATCACGAAGTAGGCGTTGAGGTTCTTCTATCAAAGGTCCCTGCGGATCAAGCAATACCTTACGAATGGCCGTTTCCTTATCAGGATAATCCCTACGCAATTCCCAATAACGAGGCACTCCTCCCCAAATAGCATATTCCTCCACGGCTTGCACAGCATCACATTCCATAGCCATACTGATATATTGGGCAGGAATAGGCTGCATCTTGATAATTTCATTGGCAAGACCATAGAGGGGTGACTGTCGGTTGAGTACATATCCATGCATCAACTGCTGCGAAGAACCACACAATATCAAATCAAACTTCAATATTTTCTCATTCAGGAGTTTCTGAATGATGGAGGGAAGTACATCACAACTTTTCACCAAATAAGGGAACTCATCCAAGCAGACCAACATACGCTCAGAGAGCTGATTGTTGAAACTTCTAAACAAAGTTTCCCAATCTGGGTAAATCACCTTGTCAAAACCATCTATTACAGAAGCTGCAACTTTGGAAAAAGCTACACGTTGAACAGTCTCTGACGATGTGTCGCTCAAAAAGTAAATCGCCTTATGCCGTGCTTTGACGATGCGTTTGATAAGCTCTGACTTACCGATTCTACGCCTACCATAAATGACGATAAACTGAGTATCTTCTCTATGAAGGGCTTCATTCATTCGCTCTAATTCTGCCCCTCTATCTATGAGTTTCTTAAATTCCATAAGCTTTGCATTAGAAATATCTTGCACAAAGATAATCTTTTTCAAAGATATTTTCAAATGTCTGATAATTAAAGTGATATTTATTATTGAACTTTAACTAAACTTACTTGCTTGGGGAATCATCTTCGTTTATATAACGAATAAAAAAATTTAAGAAATATGGGAAATGCGTCATAAGAAAAATTGCAGATTTCTTGGTCGTCTCAAGAAATAATCGTATTTTTGCTGCGGATTGCAGTTCTATGTTGAACTTGCGTAAATAAATGTTTCTATTTGCACCAAAATTTTGTAGTCTAAAATAAAATATAGAATTTAAATGCTAACCAAGAAAGTATCACAGCAATATATAGCCAAAGCCAAGATCCCTTTTATTGGTATAACCATGGAAGGGAAAAAGATAAAACTAGACTCTACCTTAAAAATAGGGGATATTTCTTGTAGTACAGATAGGCCCAAACCAAATAAATATTACCCTGATTATTTTTTCTATGGTACTTTTACAGGTAATTCTTTTGAAATCACAGAAGAACAAATAGGATTTTTTCCTCATAGGCTTTATGTTACTGGCATACCAGCCAATTATATAGATCTCAATGATTTCAAATTCCGACATTGCCTTTGGAGTTCCTATTATGAGGACGAACATGGAGGTTATCTTTTTCAAGTACTTCCTAATCACGTTATACCAATTACAATAAATTATCACAATGATGAAGATGACGAATAATAAAACATATATTCATGAAATGTGTATGGATTTAGATGTGTTATTTAAAATAGCTGAGAGTAATATTTTGAAACGTGGCTTAAAAAGTCCTAATACCCGTCTGAATGGATTAAGACATGTAGAGGAATTTGTGAGAAATACTTGTAGTGAGAGTTGCTCATTATTTTCTAATCAGAAAGATGTGTTTAAGAAAAAATTCGAACTTTATAAAGGGAAAAAAATAAATGGAGCTGAAAATACTTGTGTGAATCTATTGTTTGATATTTATCAAGCTTCTATTATAGAAGCTTAATCTGCTTTATTCATAGGTGCATCTTTCTACCTACACAAGTATCGCTATAGACTACATTCTCCTAGTAAAACAAGGAGTTGTTAATCCATTATGCTCTATAATTTGTTTCTTTTGCCATTTTTGGTTACTCAATTAGTATTGAATATCAGTATGTTACGGAAAATTAGCAGATTCTCAAGAAGAAGATCATGAAGCCTTGAAAGAATTCAAAGAAATAGCAGCAAGCTATTATCCCGACTTTGCCACAAGAGCTTATCCCAAGGGACATTTCGATGAGACCTGTATGGATGCAGTTCCCTTGTCATTCCATATCATCACACTATCCTCATCCTTCGAGGATGCCATTCGCCTTGCCATTTCTCATGGTGGCGACAGCGATACCTTCGGAGTCATCATCGGCTCTATTGCCGAAGCTCGATTTGGTTTTCCTCAAGAAATGGAAGACAAGACTATCAGTTATCTGCTGGATAATATGAAAGATGTATTGAAAATAATTGCTTGCGCATGAGTGTGTTTTTTGCGGGAAAATGTATCAAAGTATCATTATTTAGTACGATATCATTATAAACATCTGATACACTGTACAATACAAGAATGATACTTTTTCGTTTATTTTACAAGAAGTATCATAAAAGTATCATAAATCGCAAGAAACATCATTAAATTCGGCTTTGAGTCGATTTAAAAGACTAAAAAAGAAGTGTCTTCTATTCCTGTTTTATAAAAAAACTTTAGCACCTATCTTCCAGTATGTAAAGAATGCCAATACAAACTATGAATAAGAAGAAAGATTGACAAGCTGGATTAGGAATAAAATCACATAAGCTGTTCCGTAAGAGACCATCAGGTGGTCTGTCTTGCCCTTCAAGTGGGCACTCAGTGAACAAGCGACGGGCATTGACTGAACAAGCGTCGGGCATTTATTGCCCATGCGGTGTGCACAGAGTGCCCAAAAGTCGGGCGATTCTTGGGCACTCCTTGCAGATCGGCGGCTTTGCTTTTATGCATAATGCCTCATGACGATTTTGTGATACTTAGATGACGTTTTTTATGATACTTCTATCAGATTAATGATACTTCTATGATACTTCTTGTAAGATAATCCAAAATGTATCATTCTTCTAACTTATTATATGTCAGTTATTTATCTTTACATTCAGCCAAAAAATGATACTTTGATACTTTTTTCATAAAAACTTTTTACGTATGAGCACATACTCAACGGTAAATCCAAAAAGTATCTGATATGAAATCTTATAGATACAAAAAATACATCACGATGTAAACTTTACCACAAAAAAAGAATAATCCCATATTTTCTGCTTATTTTTTCAATAAATTAGCACCACAACCTCATCAGGGTATTCTCCGAGTACGACTATACGCAGTGGGACAAGGAGATGTTCTTGGAGAAGAAGAAAATCTTTGGCATGAAGAGGTGGTCGGAGTCCCTTTTCGACACTTTCTCCATGCTCTGCCGAGACATGGAGAAAAGTATCTGGGGACATCAGTTCTTAGGTTGATGATGCTGTGGACTCATTTCTTATCCGCATCAATGAGGGCAAGCAGATGCTCTACTGCCACTTCTTGCGGGATATTCTTCTCTATGCAAACCTGCTTGCGGTATAGGCTTACCTTGTTGGGACCGGCACCTACATAGCCATAGTCGGCATCTGCCATTTCACCAGGACCATTCACGATACAGCCCATAATGCCAATCTTCAAGCCCTTCAGATGCTTGGTGGCTTCCTTGATCTGGGCAATGGTTTCGCGCAGGTCGTAGAGCGTACGGCCACAACCCGGACAACTGATATACTCGGTCTTGCTGGTACGCAGACGGGCAGCCTGGAGAATACCGAAAGCAGTCTCATCAATGGTCTGGGCAGGGATGTCGCCATTGTTCATCAGCCAGATGCCGTCGGTCAGACCGTCTATCATCAAGGCTCCCATGTCGGCTGCGGCTTCCAACTGGAAGTCGCTCTTCTCCTCCTTGCTGTGCTGATACATCTCTGCGAAGATGACAGGGTTCTTCAATCCTGCATTCATCATCTCGTGTACAAGGGCACGCTGGTCGCCAAGTCGGTTCTGGTGATTGCTCACGCAGATGACTACCACCTCCGGATGATTCTTCAAGCAAGCGATGTATTCTTCGGCTGGAGTACCAAACTGCAAGGTGAGGAACTTGATGTCAGCCCTGATGCTGGCGATGAGCGGCATAGCCATGGCGGGGAAGATAGGATAGAGCTTGGCACCCGTGGTCTCTGGTTTGCTGTTCAGGGTCTCGTAGACATTATAATCTACGATGTAGCTCTGGCCAGGCACAAACTGCTGAGGCTTCTTTCCACCTATATATATATAGTCGGGTTTGGCATCCTCATTGTCGCAAATCGTGCTCTCGCCATTGATACGGTTGCTGATGACTACGGGAACCTGATTTCCGCCAATATTGCCTACAGCCTGAGTCTCTCTGCGCACAGGACGGAGCCAGTCGAACTGGGGGCAAGCCTCGCCAGGAATCAGCAGCTGCCCCTGCTTCTTTCCGATATAATCCACCAGATGGCGGGCTACAGGAATCTCTGCGGCAGGTTCCTCGCTCAGACTTACACGCACGGTATCGCCGATACCATCGGCAAGTAAGGCACCGATACCCACAGCACTCTTGATTCTTCCGTCCTCGCCTTCACCAGCCTCAGTAACGCCCAAATGCAGCGGATAGTTCATGCCTTCCTTCTCCATCTCGCTGACCAAGAGGCGCATAGAGCGAACCATCACCACGGTATTGGACGATTTGATGCTGATGACCACATCGTGGAAATTCTCTTTCTTGCAGATGCGGAGGAACTCCATACAGCTCTCTACGATGCCTTCGGGAGTATCGCCATAGCGGTTGCGGATGCGGTCGGACAGCGAGCCATGGTTCACGCCGATGCGGATGGCAGTATGATTCTCCTTGCAGATATTGAGGAATGGAACGAATCGGTCTTCTATCTTCTGCAGTTCGTGAGCATATTCCTCGTCGGTATATTCCTGCTTGATGAACTTGCGGGCAGGATCAACATAGTTGCCAGGATTGACACGCACCTTCTCGCAGTAGAGAGCAGCAACGTCGGCAACGTTAGGATTGAAGTGAACATCAGCTACAAGCGGTGTCAGATAGCCGTCGGCACGAATGCCGGCATTGATGTTCTTCATGTTCTCTGCCTCCCGTGAACCTTGTGTGGTAAAGCGTACCAACTCGCCACCAGCCTTGATGATTTCCTCAGCCTGACGTATGCAAGCCTCGGTATCATTGGTATTGGTGGTGGTCATCGACTGGATGCGTACGGGATTGTCGCCGCCTAAGTCGAGTGATCCGATATGAGCCACAGAAGAGGCACGGCGAGTGTAATTGAATAAGTCTACCATGTTAGTTGCACTTGTACTCAAACTTCACTTCCGCCAAGTCTTTGTTGGCTTTCTCAATCTTGGCACCAAGACCAGCCTTCCATGCTTCTACCTTCTGAGCCACTTCCTCATCGCAGAGAGCAATCATCTCGGCAGCAAGGATGGCTGCATTTTGAGCAGCATTGACTCCGACAGTAGCTACAGGGATTCCAGGAGGCATCTGGATAATACTGAGCATGGCATCAAGACCGTCGAGCATACCCTTGATAGGCACACCGATGACAGGAAGCGGAGTAGATGCGGCAATAACTCCAGGCAGGGCTGCAGCCATGCCGGCAGCTGCGATGATGACCTTCACACCACGAGCCTTGGCTCCCTTGGCAAATGATTCTACTGCATCGGGGGTGCGATGTGCTGAGAGGGCATTTACCTCGAAAGGAATCTGGTTGTCGTTCAACCAGTTACATGCTTTTTCCATAACAGGCAGGTCGCTTGTACTGCCCATGATAATACTAACTAATGGTTTCATTGTTTTCTTATATTTATAATTTTACTGAATTCGTTTTCTATTATTCCTGCTGACAGTTTTTTCCCTCAGATGACGAGGAAGGCGCAGATGAGTCCGATGAAGAATCCTGTTACAACCTGCGACAGGCTGTGTTGGCGCAGTATCATTCGTGCTGTACCTACCATGCCTGCCAGGATGAGTACCAGACAGAGCCACCAGATGGGGTTGAACGAGAAACTGATAGAATAAGCCAGTAAGGCTCCTGCCACACCGCCTATGGCTGCTGTATGGGTGGATATCTTCCACCATATATTGATGAAGGCACACACCATCTGTATAATCAAAGCAGCCACTAAGATGATGCTGATGACACGGGGAGTGTTGCGGTATTCCATCAGGAAAAAGCACCCAAAGTAGCACACGATGGAGATGATGTAGGGCACGATGCGTCGTTCTTTCTTGCCCAGTTCGGTGGTGCTCCATCCCTGGTATCGGCGGTAGATATGGATAAGTACCGAAGGCAGAAGAATGGTAAACAAGTAGACGGTGAGCAGCATGGGCAACTTATAAGCCAAAGGCAGGAGCGACATGTAACTGAACAGAAACAATGCCACAAGTCCTACCAAGGGCAGATAGAACGGTGTGAAAAGCATGCTCATGATGCGTGCTGTCAATATGATATTCTTTTCTTTCATAACAATCTTTTTGTTTTCTAAGCCTTGCATCTATTTTCTAAGCCTTGCTACAGGAATGCCCAACTGCTCTCTGTATTTGGCTACCGTGCGGCGGGCTACAGGGAACCCTTTTTCTTTCAGCACCTTGGAAAGGGCATCATCGCTGAGAGGTTTTTTCTTGTCTTCGTGCTCTATTAGTTCTTTCAGAGTCAACTTGATTTTACGGGTCGACATTTCCTCGCCGTCTTCGGTGGTGTAACTGTCTGTAAAGAAGAACTTCAGCGGAAAAGTTCCCCATTTTGTCTGGGCGTATTTCATGTTGCTGACACGCGATATGGTACTTTTGTCGAGTCCTGTACGTTCTTCTATATCCTTGAGAATCATAGGTTTCAAGTCGGCCTCGTCGCCATCGAGAAAGAATGCTTTCTGTCTTTCGATGATGGCTTTCATCGTGACGATGAGTGTGTGTCGGCGTTGCCTGATGGCTTCGATGAATCCTTGCGCCTTGTCAACTTTCTCCTTGGCATAGAGCAATGCCTCCTTGTCCTGCCGGCTCATGTTTCCCTTGTTCTTTTTGTAGGTGTCTATCATGTCGGTAAATGAGGTAGAGACGGTCAGCTCGGGCATATTGCCCCGGTTGAGCGAGAATGTCACCGTGCCGTCGTCGTTGGTGTCGACGATGAAGTCGGGCGTTATCTGTTGCAGGTTTCTGCCTTCGGTCTCGCCTAACGATGCTCCCGGCTTAGGGTTGAGTTTGTGTATCTCTTCCTGCAGGGTGGCGAGCTGGGTGTCGTTCAGTTCAAGTCCCGTCTTTATCTTGTCCCAATGCTTCTTGGTGAACTCGTCGTAGTAGTCGGTGAATACTTCTTCCATCGACTTTCGCAACACGCCCTTAGGCATGCGTTTCACTTGTAAAAGCAGACATTCCTGCAGGTTTCTTGCTCCGATGCCGGCAGGGTCGAAGGTTTGCAGAATGTGCAATATCTTCTCCAACTTCTGTTCGCTGACGTCTATATTCTGATAGATGGCGAGTTCGTCGCAAATACTGTCGAGGTCTTTGCGCAACAGGCCGTCGTCGTCGAGTGATCCGATGAGATATTCCATGATCTGCTTTTCGGTATCGTCGAGCATCTGCATGTCCATCTGCTCCTTCAACTTGTCGTAGAAGGAGATGGTGTCGCCGTAAACCATTTCCTCGTAGTCGGCATCCTGCTTGTTGTTTCGGTCTGAATTATAGTCGGGCATCAGGTCGTCGCGTCCTATGTTTTCCAGTGCCGAGTCGAGAGCATCTTCTCTTTCCTCCTTTTCTGTCTGTGCCTCGTAGTCGTCCTCCTCGTCATTGTTATGCGAGTCGTTGTCTTCCGGCAAATGATCGTTTTCGTTTGTGTCATTTGCCAGCATGTCGTCTGGATTCTCGCTTTCCAGGGCTGGATTGTCGTCCAGCTCAGCATTGATGCTGTCTTCTAATTCGGTAAGTGGCATTTCCAAGAGTTTCACCTGCAACATTTGCTGGGCAGAGAGCTTTTGCAGCTGTTGAAGCTTCTGTTCTTGTGTCTGAATGAGTTTCTGAGCCATTTTTACTTGGTGTGAGTTGTATTTATTGTTTTTTGAAGTAAATTTTCAGTTCTGTGGCAAGCTGATAGAGTTTGTCAGGATTGCCGTTCCCATATCGTTGCCAGATGGCACTGCAGTCGTTGAGCAGAGGACTGATGAGCACGTCTTCTCGGTTGAGATACGGGTCGCAGAACATGTATATGCTCATCACGTCGGCTATCTTCTCCGGTGTGGTATGTATCAGTTTGGCAAGATCGATAATCTCTGGCGTCTCAGCCACCATGGTGATAGGGGTGAGCTGGAAGTAGAGGTCGAGTATGATGATGAGCTTCACGGGCGTGAGGGTGGGGTCAGCCTCAAGCGGCTCCCAGTCGCGCTCGAATGTTTCGTTGAGCTTCACTCCCTGGTAGAATGCCTCTGCATTGCCGTAGCCTTGCATCTTTCTGAGCATCTTGATGTCGTGAGACAGCTTGCCTGGCTTGTTGGCATACTTCTCCCATAGCCGTGTGATGCGAGGTGTCATCATTCTCAGCTTGAACATCTGCTCATGCAGGTAGGTGGGTGGTATGTGCAACTCCAGGCTTAGGTCTACCATACCTTTCGAATAGAGCGGTTTTACACCCATGGGCTTCTTCTGATACAATTGTAGCAGCAAGAGCCAGTATTCTTCATTCCAAAGGGGATGTTTAGCCATAATACATATCTTATTTTAATGTTATGTGCAAAAATACGACTTTTCGTTGGTTAAACAAAATAAAATGATAAAAAAAATACGCAACTCCGAACTTTGTCGAAATTGCGTACTTAGAATACTATATTCCCAAATTTTTCATAACTCAAAAAGTGTTCTGCTTTCGCAAGTTTCACACTCTGTTTTGTCGTCCTTGAATAAACAATCTTTTATTTACCTTACTTTTCTAATACCTGTTGTCCTTGAATAAACAATCTTTTTAATCTACCTTAAATTTACTAACTAAAACCTAAACAACTAACAATCTTAACCTAAAAACCTAATAACCTTTTGTCTTATTGACGATGCAAAGGTACGACGATTAGAGATAACTGCCAAAATAATTGATGGGAAAAGCAAGAAAAACTCCATTTTTTTGACCTAAATCAACTGTTTGTGTGCGTGCACAAGCAGAAACAGCTATTTTAGTGCTTCTTTACTGATAACTGCAGCTATGGTTTTAAGGCGCAGATAGTCTTCCGAGAGACAGATGTGTCCTGCCTTGCCCCAATGGTTGCCCCAGGAGTTGCGGCATACATAGTAGTTACGATGGTTCTTGCTGATCATGCCGATGATTTCCATCACGTGGTCGTCGGTGGTTTTCAGACTTTCGAACTCTCTTTGGCGTGACGCCTGTGTGGTGGGAAGCTGAGAAGGCAGAACGTCTACAAAACCATGTCGGGGATGACGAAAACCTTCCTCGCTGATGTCTCCCTCCCAGCAAACTGGATGTCCGTGGCTGATGGCGTTACGGATGTATTGCATCAGCTGGTCGATGGGCACATTAAGAAAAACTTCTTGGGTCTGGTTGTCGGGTGTTTCCAATGCAAATCTCTCGCCGAAGGGATGATGTGTGAAACTGGTGAGCATCTCATATTCGCCAGGGAAGCATACGCTGTTGGCAAACTCTTCGGGCGTATATTCTGCACCGAGCATATATACAGTCTTGGCAGGCATATAGCCCATCTCGTCATCGAAAAGACGGTTGAGCCTGCTTTTCAGTTTCTCAATACCTATTTGTTGGGCAATGGCATTGCGGCACAGAAACTCCACCTTGCGGCGCAGAACTCTCATGTCGATATCCTTCTTGTCCTCATAACTGTCGTAGGGAACTATACCATACTTATTTATATAATGTATCAGCATAGGCGCCATGCCTCTCATGCTGATGGGCTTGGTCCCTTTAGAAAAGTAGTATTCTACGGCCTTCTCCTGCAGCATCATTCTGGCAATGTAAGCCACAGACAGGTTGACCGAATCGCCCTTCATGATGTGCTCGCTCTCCATTGTGGCAAGCATGGCGTATGCCCAGCATAGATGACTTTTGCCTTGATTCTTGACAGGGGTTGTGCTTATCAACTTTGTTTCTTGGACAACAGAACCTTGTGGCGTGTTGCAGGATGTGTGACTACTCTTGTACTGGCAACTGCAGATGCAGAGAGTCAATATGGTGATGATGATTTTATTTTTCATAAGCGCAAAAATACAACAATCTTTCTGAAGTACGCAAGATCCCTATGATTATTTTTCATTTATTTACCATGAATTATTTTGTAGTGTCTGCAAATAAATGTACCTTTGCACGAAGAAATTTAAACGTTTAAAGATAAAATGGCATTAAAATGTGGTATTGTGGGTCTTCCTAATGTAGGAAAATCCACATTGTTCAACTGTCTGTCGAGTGCAAAGGCACAGGCAGCCAATTTCCCTTTCTGTACTATCGAACCAAACTTAGGCGTCATCACCGTACCCGATGAGCGCCTTAACAAATTGGCAGAGATAGTTCATCCAGGTCGTATCGTTCCTGCTACATGCGAGATTGTAGATATCGCAGGATTGGTAAAAGGTGCCAGCAAGGGTGAGGGCCTTGGAAATAAATTCTTGGGAAATATTCGTGAGTGTGATGCTATCATCCATGTTGTACGTTGTTTTGACGATGACAATATTGTTCGTGAAGGTGGTGCTGTCGTAGATCCATTAGAGGACAAGAGTATCATCGATACCGAGTTGCAGCTCAAGGACTTGGAAACTATTGAGTCTCAGCTTTCCAAGCAGCAGAAAACTGCAGCAGCAGGAAACAAGGATGCCAAGGTGATGGTGGCTGTGCTCGAAGCTTATAAGGAAGTGTTGGAGCAGGGCAAGAATGCCCGTGCCGTGACTTTCGAGAGCAAAGAGGAGCAGAAAGTGGCTCACGACCTCTTCCTTCTCACGACCAAACCAGTTCTCTATGTTGCCAATGTGGATGAGGCTTCGGCCAAGACCGGTAATGAGTACAGCAAAAGAGTAGAGGAGATGGCCAAGGAGGAAGGTGCCGAGTGCATGGTTATCGCAGCCAAGACAGAGGAAGACATCGCATCGCTCGAAACTTACGAGGACAAGTTGATGTTCTTGGAGGAGCTCGGTCTGGAGGAGAGTGGCGTGAACCGTCTCATCAAGAAGGCTTATGCCCTGCTGAATCTGGAGACATTCATCACAGCCGGCGAGATGGAGGTGAAGGCCTGGACCTATCACAAGGGCTGGAAAGCTCCACAGTGTGCGGGTGTAATTCACACCGATTTCGAGAAAGGATTTATTCGTGCCGAGGTGATCAAGTACGACGACTATATCAAGTATGGCTCTGAGGCTGCTGTACGTGAGGCAGGCAAGCTCGGTATCGAAGGAAAAGAGTATGTTGTGCAGGATGGCGACATCATGCACTTCAGATTCAATGTATAATAATATATAATGTATAATGTGTGGTGATTAACCCTGCGCGTTTTTCACCACTCCTATTATAATATAGAAATGATGGCTAATCTGCTCAATTATATTGTTTGGGATCCAGATCCCATTCTGTTTCATTTGGGTCCGATAGCATTGCGTTACTATGCCACTTGCTGGCTTGTAGGCTTGCTGTTGGGTTATCTGCTGATGCAGCGCCTTTACAGACAGCAGAAGATAGGCGATGAGAAGTTTGAACCACTTTTCATCTATATTTTTATCGGTATATTGGCGGGTGCACGTTTGGGACATTGCCTTTTCTATCAGCCAGAGTATTTTCTCAGTCAGTGGGATCATGTTGTAGAGATGCTGATTCCTATGCACCATCTTCCTGACGGCAGTTGGAAGTTTACCGGCTATGAGGGATTGGCCAGCCACGGAGGAGTGATTGGTTTGTTTGTAGCCATTTGGCTCTATTGCCGTAACTTGAAGGTAAAAGGATGGGTAGTGCTCGACAATATGGGCATTTGCTCGGGCATAGCAGCCGCCTTTATCCGCATCGGCAACCTGATGAATTCCGAGATTATCGGCAAGGTGACCGATGTGCCATGGGCTTTCATCTTTGTCAAGGAAGACCAATATCCCCGCCATCCAGGACAGCTCTACGAGGCAATAGCCTATCTCATCATCTTCCTCCTTATCTTCTTTATCTACAAGAAGAAGGGGCCTAAGAGCGTAGGCTCTGGTCTTTATTTTGGTCTGTGTCTTACTCTTATCTTCACCTTCCGTTTCTTCATCGAATACACGAAGGAGATTCAGGTAGCCTTCGAGGCTGGTCTGCCTATGGATATGGGACAGATTCTCAGCATTCCTCTTATTCTTCTCGGTGTATGGAGCATCGCCTCCAGCTTCAGAAGAGCAAAGAAGATAACAGGCATAAGGCGATAACGGAAAGACCTGTTAAGCGAGTATTTTTTGATAAAAAGCTTCATATTCTTTAGCCACCTTCACATAGTCGTGATGGTGGCTAATGTATTCTATACCCTGTCTTTTGAGTTCAGGAATCAGCTGGGGATTCTCGATGAAGTGTTCCAACTGCTGGTAAACACTTTCATAATTGGGCAGTACATTGATGATGGGGCGTAGATGTTCCTCGTGCAGAATCTCGTAGTTTTCGGGTTCTCCTCCTCCTATACAGATGATTCCTCTTGCCATGGCCTCCAGAGGATTCATGGAAGGTGTGTAGCTGTATAATTGATCGAGGATGGCATCGCTACCGTTCATCATCTCAATATATTCGGCAAAGGGAACGCTTTCTGCTATGCGGAGTTCCACCTTTTCAGGGTATTTCTCAGCTATATCTTGTGCAGCTTTCAGCATGATGTCGGTTCCCTTGTATTCACTTCTGTTCTTGTTGATGCCGATGAAAAGTTTTACTTTATCGGGTGTCTGACCTTTGATATCTGCCTGCTGGGCGTAAGGTCGGATGGGGAAGGGAATAAATGTTGTTTTATCTGGAAAAGAAGGCTTATAGCATACCCAATATTCATACAGGCCGGTAACGATTCCGTCGCAGTCCTTTGCTATCATCTTGTTGAGGCGTTCCTTTTCTGTTCCTATCCAGTCTTTTCTTTCTCTCAAGGCGTCAGCATTGGTACGTAGTTGGTTGCCGATGTTGAAGTCGCTGTATCTCAGAGGCTTGTCTTTGCAGCATACATTGACCCAATAATAGTCCATACCGAATCCGCCAAGGATGATTTTCTTGTTGTGCCGGCGAAGGTAACGATAGATGGGGAATATGCGTTCAGCCTTCAATTCTAAGAACATAGGATTGATGAGTTGCACAATGTCGTATCCGCGCAGTTTGGGCAAGACCTTCAGCAACTTGGCTAAATAGATAATACCTCCCTTTTTCCCTGGTTTTCGTACCAGGTCGATGTCTCGTGGATAATTTTTCCAGAAGTCACCATTAGAAAGCACGGTTACCTGATGCCCCAGCTTGCGAAGTCCGTCAGCAAGCGTGGCATGCACATTACTATATTCGCCCAAAAGAAGAATTTTCATCATTGGCTTTCTCTTATTTCAATTTTAAAAGAGTGTAGAACAGGATTTTTCTGGTAATCTTGTTATTGATGGCTTTTGCAAATATCTGATATTTCTTCGTGTATTTTTTATCAGGAAGCGGAAACAATCCTTTATCATGCAATCTCTTGATATTTTTTTCTAAATGTTTGTAGTTCTGTGCCAATACGATAGTATTGTACAGATAGTCCATGGTGAGTTGGGCTATTCGTCGGTTGAGAGCGATACGCTCTGGTTCTGAAAGATAATTTGATTTCTCTTGTAGTTGGAAAATTACCTTCTCCGTATCGGCCAGTCGTTTGAGATAATGACGCTTATCTTCTGTTTTATGCATAATAGAGTCTTCTCTCTCACGATAATAGTAAGCTTTTGTATCTGTTGTTATGATGCGCTCTGCCTTTAAAAAAAGTATAGGAGTAAACTCCTCATCCTCATGCAGAATACCAGGAGTGAAACGTTGTTGCTGCAAGAGATCTCTCTTGAAGGTATAACACCAAGCTGCAGCCCGAAGATTGTTGTTGTATAGATAAGCACTGCCACTTATGGGTTCAGAATACTGATAAGGAACTTCTTTATCAAATGTTTTATTTGAAGAAGTGAAATGTACAATATCAGGATTGTGATAGCGTAAGAGATCCAGACAATGCTCGTACCCTACCTGGATAAGACTGTCATCTCCGTCGACAAACTGGATATATTTGCCAGAAGCATTTTGCAGTCCGGTGTTTCTTGCAATAGACAGACCTTGGTTACGTTGACGTATATAGATAATGTCATCTTGGTATTCCACTAAATCGTTGATGAGCGAAATATCGCTTCCGTCGTCTACCAGAATGATTTCTCTTTCTCTTGAGTTGAGAGAGAGTTGCAGGATGCTTTTCAGACATTCCACAAGATATTCTAATGGCAGGTTGTAAGTTGTGATGATGAAACTTACTAAAGGTATTTGTGTATTTGCAATCATATTATTTTCTTCTATATAATCTGTGTACGAATTTGTTGAGTCTGCATAGGTTATGATAACCTATAATGTTAAGTAATCTTAGTTTAAAAACTTTGATTTTCACCGATTTACCAAGTTTTTCAACATGGTGGATAACTGGTGGATTATTTTCGTATTGTCCCGATAACTCATAGAGGTCGAGCAAGACATTAAGAATTTGTGTCATGAAAATTTGCAGAGAAAGGCTATATTTCTGGATCAGTTTCTCTTGACTCCCGATTTTGTTCATAATGGCTTGAAGACTTTGGGTATGACCATCATACAGATTGTATAAATCCTTGTATGTTGCATTTGCCGTGATGCCTTTGGCATTCCACCGATATTCATAGCAACCAACGTTTGTAGTTCTGATGTTAGGAGTAACGAAACTTCCATGATATGGCAGAAGGCCTATGAGATATGGGACAGTCAGGACATCCTCGAAATTTTTTCCTTTAGGAAAGCATATATGTTCAAATAAAGCACGTTTATATATCTTATTCCAGGCATAAGTGTGGTTGTATGCTTTCTCTTCCAGCCAATAGTCAATGGCATCTTGATATTCTTTTTCTTTAAAAGACAGCAAATGTTCTTTTGGACCGTTTCCTAACCTTTCCATTACAGGATATTCCAAAATATCTGTTTCAGGATACGTGATTATTTTTTCTATGACGAGTGAAAGAGTGTCTTCTGCTATCGTATCATCGCTGTCTATGAAAGTAATATATTCTCCTTTGGCTTCATGAATTCCAGCATTGCGTGCATCGCTCAATCCTCCGTTTTCCTTGTGGATCACCCTGATACGGGCATCTTTCCGGGTATATTCATCACAGAGCTGGGGACAGCCGTCGTCCGAGCCATCGTCTACGAGAATAACCTCGTAGTCGGTGAATGATTGCCGCAAGATGCTGTCAAGACATCTTGGCAGCGTGTCTTGCGTGTGATAGACTGGTATGATGATGCTTAGTTTCATGCCTACAAAGTTACTGAAATATAATGTGATAGCAAACTTATTTGGCTAAAATCTCATTTGGTAACTGATTGTTACCCGAAGTCGCAGTAAGGCTTTTATGCCCCGATTATTTGTAACGGTAGGCAATATTCTTGATTCTTCTCGCAATGTTCCTGGTAGGACAACAGACAATGAGATATTTTTTTTGATGATACGACAAGGTATCATAATAGCCTTCTGGTACAATGTATGAGTGTTCTCTGTAAGCCAAGATTCTCTTGTAAAAAGGAAGAGAATTGAGGTCTTCGTCTTTTAATAAGAGTTTAACTTCTTTAATTTGACAATTAGCCTTGATTTCCAGCACCATTAATTCCTTATGCGTATTGTAGGTGAAAAATGTCTTTTTTATTTGATTTCTTTTCATTTTTTCTACAATATCTTTTGGAAGAAAGTATAATTTGTCTTTATCGAACAATACCTTTATGCACTTTATGTATGGGTTGTTCTGTACGAATCCTTGCGCCAATTCAAAAGGCCCAAACTTGACGGGCTCTCGTATGTAATTGTCGAATACACTTGTGAGGATAGGGTTGGTGGCTGGCCTTATTTGAGGCACAGAGACAATCTCTACTTGGGGCGTCTTCAGTTGTTGTAGAATGTATTGATCATTTTTATAGTTTTCTAATGAATAGTGCAAGACGGGTACGTACATCAAAAGCATGGCGACATTACAGCCTATGGTTAGGCCTTTCTGATATTTATGAATGCTTATAAGTAAGTTTATAACGATTATCGTAGCGATGAATTCTGTATAGAATATCACTCTTGTTTCGGTGGCTCCACTGCCAAATACTGGTATAAATGTGAAAATCCATGTCAAGTAAAAATACTTATAACGATTGAAGTGCTCTTTCCAAATAGTTCTCTTCTTATAGAATAAAAGGAGAGAAACAGCCAACATAAGATATGATACACGTAGATGAAGTAAATTAACTCCACCAAATATGATTTTTTGTGTCATTAACTGCCATAAGGAGTCTTGTTGTCCTATACGTTGTATGGTTCCAGGAGATGAGAGACAAACGAAGGTTCCTAAAGCATAAAATACCGTACAATAGAATATGGGCGATTTGAATATCTTATGTTTGTGATAGTTAAGGATGCAATATATGATAAGAGTTAATGTTATGGGAAACGTAATACCTTCGTGTAACCAACCAAAGAAAAACGAGGACATACACAAGCCTAATATGCATACCGACATGCTTTTATCTTTAATATGGTATACCATAAAAATAAAACACATGGTGGCAATGGTTGCCCATAAATAGTTGAATAGTGCTGAAAAGAATAAGAATTCATTATGAAATCCAGGTATAAGCAGAAAAAGTATAGCCGATGTGATGGAAAGTCCAAACAGTGAGTTCTTACCTTGTGATGCCATCCTTGAAGTCATATAAATAAGGCAGCCAAACAATATACTGCTTATAACATTGCATGCCTCTTTACCTATTATTCCATCAAATAATTGTATGAAAAAATGTATTATACTTCTTCCGTTGACTACTTGATAGTGGATGTATTGTGATTCAATAATGTCGAGAATTGATGCTATGGGTCTGTTGTATGACTCGCTGTCGTGGGGCCATACAAATTTATATAATATATCATCAGACAACGTTATGGGTGCGAGATGACATAGAATATAGTATAATATTCCTATTGTTGATATATATGCTAACTGATACTTTTGTCCTGTCGTTAATCGTTTCATACCCCTTCTTTTTCGTTAATAATATATACGGGTCTGTGTTTTGTTTCTATAAAAATTCTGCCTAAGTATTCTCCAATGATTCCCAAAGAAAGGAGTTGTATGCCACCCAAAAAGAGAATGACAATAATGAGCGTAGGGAAACCATGTACAGGTTCACCTAATATGATAGTCTTGAAAAAAATGTAGCACATATAGAAAAATGCTGAAATAGACACGATAATTCCCAATAATGTAGATATTCGCAAAGGAGCAATGGAATAGGATGTGATGCCCTCTATCGCTAAATTGAAAAGCTTGCGATAGTTGAAAGATGATGTGCCATTTGTCCTATCCCCTTGTTCAAATTCTACCTCTTTCTTGTTGAATCCTATCCAGCAGTATAGTCCTTTAGTATATCTCTGAGTTTCGCGAAGTTCTTTCAGTGCGTTGATACATTTTCTGTCAAGCAGGCGGAAGTCGCCGACGTTGGGAAGAATGTCTACGTTTGCGATTTTTTGTAAAATCTTATAATAAGTGATGGAAAGTTTTTCTCTTAACCAACTTTCCTTTCCTCTTTTTTTTCTCTTTGCATACACATCGTCATATCCCTGTTCCCAAAGTTTCAGCATTTTGGGAATAACCTGAATAGGATGTTGTAAGTCTGCATCCATGATGATACAGCAATCTCCGTGTACGTGGTCGAAACCTGCCAGCATGGCATTCTCCTTGCCAAAGTTGCGAGACAAATGGATGTAGCAGAAGCGTTTGTCTTTTGTTCGGATATCCTTGATGATTTCAAAGGTGTGGTCCCGGCTTCCATCATTAATGAGAAGTATCTGCCATAGATATTCGCTATGCTCATTCATAAATGATGCTAAGTTTTGGTAGAGATTTATGAGGTTGCTCTCTTCGTTATAGCAAGGGATGATGATTGATACTTTTTTCATTTGATTACCTCCACGTTTTCTTTATTGATGATCCAAACGCAGTCATATTTCTTTTTGATGCGTTGTGCAAGTTTTCTGGCTTCTTGTTGTACTTCTGGTGTACGTTCCAAAGTCGTGTCTCTTATTTCTGCAGGCCATTTATAGGCAGTTACTGCCCAAACAGATATTCCCCATCCTATAGCTTCTTCGGTCGGTACACAGAAAGATGAAAATTTTGGCATATCGTCACGAATCAGGATACAATATACCTTATTTACAGGTTTCTCGGTTTTTCTTACAATTTCTTCTGCTATACTTTTGCTGGGAAGGGATGTTTGCCATGCCATATACCAATGATGAACGTCGGTTATGATAGCTGCTGTCAAATATAAGAAAAATAAAGTCTGAAGTTGGGGCTTATTTTTTTGATACTTATGGCATAAATATCCTATGATGATAGCTGCTATACCTAACGAACTATAAGCATTCATAATGCTCATGCTGATTAATAAATGTGGTGAGGCAACAATGAACAAGACAGCAATCAGCAGCCATATTTGTTTATGATGCCAAATCGTTTTATTCCACCAAATTTTAACCATAAACGCACAAGACAGAAGTATCGTTAAAAAACCTATATAGAGATTTCTGTTTGGTTTGTTTACGATAGATATATAATCTGCAGCAAACCAAGTATAACTAATCCAGTTAACCAGTCCTTTGATTCTGCTATGAATACTGACTACGTCTTCCTCGTAACTGCCATTTTTAATATATGTGTATGGCAATGAAAAACGGACAATACAGTATGACAGAGCTATTGCAAAACCGAAGACAAGTTCTTTCCGGCATGTTTTTTTGTCGATTTTGTCAAAAGTAAGTGCCATGATTGGTGGTACAATGGCCCATGCTAATCCATTGTCTTTGGACAGAACAGACATATAAGTGCAGACAACCCATGCTATGTATTTTTTCTTTCCATTTATTGTTAAATACAAAAAGACAGATAATATTCCCCATAGATGCGAGTAGCTTTGGTTTAAAGCATCACAACTAAGGATGGTTCCCATTGTGCATGGAGATATATAGAAAAATAGGGTTGCTATGTTTCTTGATGTCTTGTTGAATTCTAAAACTTCAGTAAGTTTGTATATGACAAAGGTGCTACCCATATGTGCCATGAATATCAGTACATGGTTCAGTGTAGGATAAAGATGGTAGTCTATGGCATTGACATATCCCATGATGGCATCAAAAGGACGCCATGTCATTCCCAAAGGAAATATGTATGTTTGATAGTCAAGGGCATAGTTAGGCATAGATAGAGTGGTCCAGTCATCAAATGTTGGCAATATGAGTAATATTGCCCAAAGAATGAAAGGGGCACTTATTATGATACCTAAGATATATGGATTTTTATTTCTCATTAATTAATAATTGCGATTTTACATACGACTCCTTTGTCTCCTTCTTCAGTTGCAGTCATTACCATATAAATACCACTGGCTACTTTTTTACCTTTCAAGTCTGTGCCATTCCATTGGTAAATTCCAGAAGAGCTTTTTCCTTGGTGTACTAAAGTTCCATTAGATGTGACTATTTTTATATTGGCATTAAGGGAAAGGCCTGTTATTGTAATGAGGCCAGTATAATCAGGTTTTACAGGATTTGGATAGGCCCAGACATTATCTTTGGTCATTTCTTCATTGCTGGAATTAGAATCGCTCATGTAGGAGCATAATCCGTTTTCTGTACCGATATAAACTTCACCCGTATCATCATTGATAGCGATAGCTTCTATATTGTCTGATAATAGTTTGCTATTCGATGTGGTAAAATGGTTTAATTGCTCTAAGTTGTCACTGCTGATAAGATATACTCCATTGTTTTTGGTACCAAACCATTTTCTGTTGGCTTTGTCTATAGCAATGCATGAGATGTTCATGCCTGTCAATAGATAGTCAGCATAATTGGTACCATCGTTACGGGGCACTTTTACCTGGGTAAATACTGGAGAGTCTGCTGTAATCTGATTGCTTTCTAAGAGGAAAGGTCCCTGGTTGGTGCCTATCCATAAGTTCTTGTTTTTGTCTTCTGCGATGCAGCTTATGCCAAATATGTTACTGATGGTCGTACCATCTTGATTGGTGATAGAGGTGAATGCCTTAATGACTCCATCATCGGTATTGTTGGTGGGAAACTGATAGCAGAAGAACGAAGGATTTGCCCAATGGTTATTGACAAACCAAAGCAATCCTCGGCTGTCTATCATCATGCTTTGTAGTGTAGCTAAACTCTTATTCTTGACTCCGTAAGATTCATATTTCATAAGTTCAGATTTAGATCGAGAAATCCATTCTTGATCTTTACTGTATTCTATTAATGAACTGTTGGGAGCTTCGCTGTTTAATAACCATAGGTTTCCCGAAGCGTCATATTTGATACCTTGTACAAGTTCATATTCTGCATTATTCTGTAAACCTCCAACGATTTCTATAAGAGAATTGGTATGGTTGTAGTGTTTAACAAATTTTCCATCATAGAACTCATAAAGCCCATTTCTACCTCCTGCAAAAACATGCTTGATGTCTAAAGGATCATAATCTATACATACGAGATCTTTATATCCCACACCTGTAATGTTGGAGATATTGTCATCTTGATATATGTTCCAATTGTCTTTCCCTAAGATTTGAATGCAGGCATCCTTTTGTCCGCCCACATTTCCATTACAAGTATATAATTGATTATTTGCGTATTTTAAAAAACCAAAGTAGTTGTATTTCGGGCCTCCTGGATTAAGGGTGCTTACGAGTTGTTTTAACTCACTTTTATCTTCTTGTGCTTTAGCAACATAATTTCCAACTTTCTTCCAGTTGTTCTTGTCTAATAAGTTGCTGGACAGGGATGCGCTATATTTTCCCTTTGCAGAACTGTAAGCATAAATGGTGTTTCCTTCAATTTCGCACCAGTTGACAGGGAAGCCGAGATTGTAGGTGTCTGTTATCTCGATATCAGTCATATTCAACTTCAAGATACCGAAACCATTACTCACATAGGCATATTTGCCATACATATAGATATCGTTTATGGTTTTATCCCCTGTGGTTGATGCTGTGTAGTAATCGGAAAGATTGGTTACCTCAAAGTTACTGACATTCATCAAGTCAATATTGAAGTTGCTGTAGATGATAAGCAGGCGTTTGGCGGTCTTATTGTAAGCGATGCGTTGTATTTTACAATCATTCAGATAGTCTGCCTTACTGAATGTCTGTATACTTTGGTCGTTTTGGTTGTATACATAGAGGTCGTTAGAGGCCTTAATAAAGAGGAGGTTTCCTGCTTGTTCTATCTCTTGTACATCATGATAGGCCAAGTAAGCTTTCCAATCGCCGATGGCAGCAAATGTTGGGATAGTTGTGACCTGAAGCATCAGAAACGAAAGGAAAATCAATATTTTTTTATTCATATATCTAAATGTATATAATATAATAACTTATATATATTAAACCACAAAACACTTGGTTTATTGCCTGTTAAACGTGATTTTATATGTAAACCAACCCATGGGAAAAGTCTGTTTAATAGTGGTTTTACAAATATCATTCGCGTAATTAGTTCAGAATAAGTGATGAGTTTAGAGTAGCCTTTTAGTTCTTTTCTAAATTGATACAATGTTCTACATGCTTCTTCCGTTTTAAGAATGAAGCGATAGTTTGTTTCATATTCATCCAACAAGATAGGGTTGTTTATATGGGTAATGTGATATCCTTTTTGACAGATGGATTTACCAAATAAAACATCTTCATAACCATAGTATTTGAAGTTCTCGTCGAATGGGGTCCTTATTATAATATCTTTGAAAATAAGAAAATTGGTAGTACGAAACTCTTTGTTTCCTATTTTTTGTCTATGCTTGTAGTTATGCTGTTTTTCGCATTTCTTTTCATATTTGTAACGTAGGTTGTCTTTGAGTGTGATAGGGCTTCCGCCGATTTTAAGACCTCCGACTATTACATTTCCCTTTGAAAGCATATAGTTTCTTATGAAATCAGAATTATCTAACTTTAAGTCACTGTCAAGAAACAGTAACCAAAGATACTTGGCTTCTTTAGCTAAGAAATTTCGGATGGCTGCTCGGCCTATATTTTCTTTCCTTTCAATATATCGGCAATTATCCAGCCCGTTGATTTCGCAGTTCTTCTCAATGTTTTTTTTGTCGGTAGAGCCATCATCGGCAACAATGATTTCGTATTCGAAATCATTCTCCGAAGACAATATTGATGCTTGAGCCTGTAAATCTCTTACAAGCTCAAGGCATACATTGTTATATGTAGGAATCAATATCGATAGCGAGTTGATCATTTGATGTATTTTTTGAGGTAATTACTACAGGGTGTTACCAGAAATTTCTTTGCCATCCATGATGTGAGGATGGTGAGGGTCAATGCTATTATTAACTTGTACTCCCAATAGGGGTTATCAATACCGAACATCCTTATGAAAATGCTTTGCACGATACGAAAGCAAAGGCTGTGACATATGAATATCTCAAAACTGATGCTACCCAGCCATAATAATGCCTTATGATGGAATAGGCGGGTGAGCCATCCCTTGCCCTGATCGGAAGCTACGAAATAGAAAATGCTTACGACAGCTGGCAACCAATAAAGGGCAGCACAACGGAAGTTGGGATTAGTATAGATAGAAAGGTAATACATCCCTGCCGACAAGAGGACGATGGCTACATCTGCTATATGTGCCTGCCATGTACTAAATTGGGTGGTGATGAGCGCATAAACTTGTTTCCCCTTTTCTGAACGATAGAATCGATAGAGTAAGATGCCCAAACAGAAGTCTATCATGCGAAAGGGTGGAGCTGCGTAAATATAGTCAGCCGATTTGTCTTCTTCTATTATCATTGTGAGGGCGATATATGCCATCATGTAGATAATAAAGATTACCAGTGGTAATGCTTTTTTTCTTTGCATTAACCATCGGTATAGATACTTGAAAAGGAAATAGTAGATAATCAGGTCGGATAGAAACCACGTAGGTCCATTGAGACCTCCCATGAATTCATGGATAGGTATCCAACACTGTAGTAAGAACGTGTGAGCTACGGTCTGATACCAAGGACCGAGAAGCCCCAATCGGTTGTCCAAGGGTATTATGATAGCTATAACCAACAGGTGGAGCGGATAAAGTTTGAAGATGCGTGAAAGAAAGAATTTTTTATTGCTCATCTCTTCTTTCACTAATCTCTCACCATAGCTCAGTGATAATACGAATCCGCTGATGATGAAAAATATGACCACAGCATATTCTCCTAAGTAGTCGTTGCAAGCTTGGGAGATGGGAAGTGTGGCATGCGACATCACTATCATTAAGATAAGAATGAATCGCAAGGAGTTGAGGGTTCTGATCATTTCTTGTTATCGTCTGTTGTATTTATTCCGCAGGGTGACCTTATTTCTTCTTCAAGTATTCTGCCAACTTGGCTACTGCGCGTGCTCTATGGCTGATGCCGTTCTTGATTTCTTCGCCCAATTCAGCAAAACTCTTGTTGTAGCCTTCCGGTACGAATATGGGGTCGTAGCCGAAGCCTTCTGTGCCGTGTTTCTCGGTGGCGATGCTGCCGTTTACGATGCCTTCGAACTGGTGGATCTTCTTGATGCTGGTACAGCCACAAGGACACACATCCTGCTTCTCTATATAGCAGATGACGGTACGGAAACGGGCTTTGCGGTTCTCTTTTCCATTGAGTTCGCGCAGGAGTTTTGACATATTGGCCTCGCTGTCGTGGTCGGTACCTTCGGCATATCGGGCACTGTGAACTCCCGGTGCTCCGTCTAAGGCCTCTACTTCCAGACCTGTGTCGTCGGCAAAGCAACTGACGTGGTAATGGTCGTATATGTATTGAGCCTTCTGCAGGGCATTCTCCTCTAAGGTGCTGCCTGTTTCTGGAATGTCTGCTTCACAGCCTATCTCTTTCAGCGATACTACTTCGTATTGGCTGCCCAAGATATCGCGTATTTCTTGTAGTTTGTGCTGATTGTTGGTTGCAAAAACTATTTTCATTTCTATTAGTGTTTAATGTTTAGTGTTTAATGTTTATTTACTTAGCAGATAGGCATAAACTCTAAACACCAAACTTTTCAATTACTTTATCTTTTGAATATCTTTCTCTTTGATTTTCACTTTCATCTCGTCGAATCCTTCTCCATAGACACCGATGACGGAGCTTTGGCTTACGAAGGCATTGGGATCGATGATTTTGACGATGCGGAAGATGGTTACACTCTCGTTCTTCTTGGCCAGAATACAGAGTACCTTCATCTCGTCGCCAGTGTACCAGCCATGGCCGTCGAGGATTGTTACGCCATGATCCATCTGTGTGCCGATGGCATTGGCTATCTCCTGATATTTCTTGCTGAATATCATGAACTGCACACTCTCTCGCTGGGCGTTCATCACATAATCGAGTACCAGATTCTCTATCACCATCGTACATAGACCGAACACTACTTTCCTGACGGCATCTATCGTCGTGAAGTCGGGCTTGGCATTGAAGACGAAGAATGAACTGCCTACAATTACCAGGTCGACGAAGATGAGCACTCGTCCCAACGATATGTTGTGATACTTGTTGACGATGGCTGCTATGATGTCGGTGCCTCCTGTGCTACCATTGTGCAAGAATACGATGGCAAGCGATAGACCCGTGAAGCAGCAACCGATGATGAGCGACATGAAGTCCTGTCCTGGTCCTAATATCTGTATCAACTCGCCATGAGGACCCATCAGGGAGTCTTGTGCCAAAGCCAACAGTACCGAGAGCATGCCGATGGCGTAGATGGTTTTCACCATGAACTTAAGTCCCAATATCTTCAGCGCTGCTACCAACAGAATGGCATTGATAATAAAATAAGAAAAGTAGATGGGGATGCCTGTTCCGTAGTAGATGACGGCAGCGACACCGGTGACACCTCCTGTCACGATTTGGTAAGGTAACAGGAAGAGAGTCCATCCGAATGTATACAACATGAGTCCAAGGGTTATGTAAAAATAATCCTTGAACTCATTTTTTATTTTTGGACTGATTGCTATTTGCATATTACTTTTTCAATACGACGTTGACAATCTTTTTGGGTACGATGATAACCTTCAGTACGTTGAATCCTTCCAGGTACTTCTGGCTCTTTTCGTCGGCCAATACTTGTTTCTGTATTTCCTCGTTGTTGGCATCTACGGGGAAAGTCATCTGGAAACGAGCTTTACCATTGAAGGAAATGGTGAGCTGCATATCGTTCTCCTTCAGATACTGCTCATCATACTTTGGCCATGCTGCATCGCAAACGCTGCCCTGCTCGCCAAGTGCTGCCCACAACTCTTCTGCGATGTGTGGAGCGAATGGAGCGATGAGGATGACGAGATCTGTCAGGAGTTCCTTGTTGTGACACTTCTGCTGACCCAATTCGTTCACGGCAATCATGAAGGCTGAGATAGAGGTGTTGTAAGAGAACTTCTCGATATCCTCGCTTACCTTCTTGATGAGCTTGTGTACGCTCTTCAGGCTTTCTGGCTTGGCAGCCTCGTCGGCTGATGGCAGGAAGTTGTCGGTGCGGTTCTCGTAGAACAGTCCCCAGAACTTCTTCAGGAAGCGGTGGCAACCGTCGATACCGTTGGTATCCCAAGGCTTACTTGCCTCTACAGGACCCAGGAACATTTCATAGAGACGCAGGGTGTCGGCACCATACTTCTCGACAATCATATCTGGATTCACCACGTTGAACATGCTCTTAGACATCTTCTCGATCGCCCAGCCGCAGATGTACTTGCCATCTTCCAGGATGAACTCTGCGTTCTGATACTCTGGACGCCAGGCCTTGAAGGCCTCGATATCCAATACATCGTTGCTTACGATGTTGACGTCTACGTGGATTGGAGTTACGTCGTAATCCTTCTTCAGGTTCAAGCTTACGAATACAGGAGCCTTGTCGTGGTCATCGCTGTTGATGCGGTAAACGAAGTTAGAACGGCCCTGGATCATACCCTGGTTCACCAACTTTTGGAATGGCTCTTCCTTGCAGCTTACGCCGAGATCGAAGAGGAACTTGTTCCAGAAGCGAGAGTAAATCAAGTGACCGGTAGCATGCTCGCAACCGCCTACATAGAGGTCTACGTTCTGCCAGTACTCGTCGGCTTCTTTGCTTACGAGGGCCTGGTCGTTGTGTGGATCCATATAGCGCAGGTAGTAAGCCGAAGAGCCTGCGAAACCTGGCATGGTGTTGAGCTCCAGTGGGAATACGGTCTTGTTATCTACGAGACTCTTGTCAACCACCTCTTTCTTCTCAGCATCCCAAGCCCACTTCTTGGCTCTGCCCAATGGTGGCTCGCCAGTTTCTGTAGGCTTGTAGGTCTCAATCTCAGGCAATTCGAGTGGCAGGCACTCCTCTGGAACCATCTGTGGCATTCCGTCCTTGTAATATACTGGGAATGGTTCGCCCCAATAGCGCTGGCGAGAGAAGATGGCGTCGCGAAGGCGATAGTTTACTTTTACTCTACCGATGCCCTTCTCGGTAACAAACTTCTTAGTGGCTGCGATGGCTTCCTTCACGGTGAGTCCGTTCAGAGAGAATCCGTCCATGCTGCTCTTGCCTGCCACTGGCGAGTTGGTTACGATGCCTTCCTTGGCATCGAAACTCTCCTCTGAAACATCAGCACCCTCGATAAGAGGAATGATAGGCAGGTTGAAGTGCTTGGCGAAAGCATAGTCGCGGCTGTCGTGAGCAGGCACTGCCATGATGGCACCTGTGCCATATCCTGCCAATACATATTCGGAAATCCATACTGGGATTGCCTCGCCTGTGAAGGGGTTGATAGCGTAACTTCCTGAGAATACACCGGTTACGCTATGGTTGGCCATACGGTCGAGCTCGGTGCGCTTCTTTACGTAGTCGAGATACTTTTCTACCTCTTCCTTCTGCTCGGCAGTAGTCACCTGCTGAACATACTCGCTTTCTGGAGCCAGAACCATGAAGGTTACGCCAAACATGGTGTCGGCGCGGGTGGTGAAGATGGTGAATTTCACGTCGCTGTCTTTCACTGAGAATTCCACCTCAGTACCCTCGGAACGGCCTATCCAGTTCTTTTGTGTCTCCTTGATGCTGTCGCTCCAGTCGATGGTGTTCAGACCATCGAGCAGGCGCTGAGAGTAAGCAGATGTTCTCAAGCACCACTGCTGCATTTTTTTCTGGATAACAGGATAACCGCCTCGCTCGCTCACGCCGTTTACGACCTCGTCATTGGCAAGCACAGTACCCAGACCTGGGCACCAGTTCACCATCGTCTCGCCGAGGTAGGCGATGCGGTAGTTCATCAGTATCTGCTGCTTCTTCACGTCGTCGAAGCTGTTCCACTCCTCGGCTGTGAAGTCAATCTGCTCGTTCTGAGCCACGTTCAAGTCAGCAGAACCCTTCTCCTCGAAGCGCTTGATGAGCTTTTCGATAGGCTGAGCCTTCTGGCAGCTGTTGCAGAAGAATGAGTTGAACATCTTCTGGAAAGCCCACTGAGTCCAATGGTAATACTTAGGGTCGCAGGTGCGGACCTCGCGGTCCCAATCGAAGCAGAAGCCAATCTTGTCGAGCTGCTCGCGGTAGCGGTTGATGTTGGCCACGGTTGTTATCTCTGGATGCTGACCGGTCTGGATGGCATACTGCTCGGCTGGCAAACCGTATGCGTCGTAACCCATTGGGTCAAGCACGTTGAATCCGTTCAGGCGCTTGTAGCGGGCATAGATGTCGCTGGCTATATAGCCCAGGGGATGGCCTACATGCAAGCCTGCTCCCGATGGATAGGGGAACATGTTGAGCACATAGAATTTCTTTTTGTTTTCATCCTCGACAACCTTATAGGTCTTGTTCTCGACCCATTTCTGATGCCATTTCTTCTCGATCTCTCTGAAGTTGTATTCCATTGTTTTTTATCTTGTTTATTTTGTTTCCTTTTTCTTTTGTTTCTGATGTCTTGCGAGGAGCTGGCTCCTATATATTAAGGTGTAGCTCCGTTCAAGTTGCAAAATTACCTTAATTTTGTCACACTACAAAATAAAAAGCCATTTTTTTATGGACAACTGTATGAAGTTGGAGGGCAGAAACGCTCGGTTTTGCCCTGCTGCTCTGTTATTTAGCATGCACGCACTTCATGTTCTTTTCCAGTTGTTCTACAGAGCTGGCTCCTACCAGTACGCTGGTTACGCCTTTCTGTTTCAGTATCCATGCCAAAGCTTTTTCGGCCAGAGTTTCGCCCTCTGAGGCTGCCTCGTCGTTCCACTTCTTCAACTGCTCCAGCAGTTCTGGCGTCAGAGCGCTGTGCTTCAGGAAGTGTTCCTTTGCCATGCGGCTGTCCAGAGGGATTCCTTTCAGATAACGGTCGGTGAGAAGTCCTTGTGCCAAAGGCGAGAAGGAGATGAAGCCGATGCCGTTCTCGGCACAGTAGTCGAGAGTGCCCTGCTCCTGTGGCTCCTTGTTCAGCATGTTGAGTTTGTCTTGATAGATGAGCAGCGGACAGTCGTGCTCCTTCAGATATTTGTCGGCAAACTTCAAGGCTTCCAAAGGCCAGCGGCTGATGCCTAAGTAGAGCGCCTTGCCTTGTCTCACGATATCGACCATCGCCTGGAGGGTTTCCTCGAGTGGCGTGTTGGGGTCGTAACGATGGCTGTAGAAGAGGTCCACGTAGTCGAGGTTCATACGCTTGAGGCTTTGGTTGAGGCTGGCCGTCAGATACTTGCGCGAACCCCAGTTGCCGTAAGGTCCTTCCCACATGTCGTATCCGGCTTTGGTGGCAATGAAGAGTTCGTCGCGATAGGGACGGAAGTCATCCTGCATCAGTCGGCCCATGGTTTCTTCTGCACTTCCGTAGGGAGGGCCGTAATTGTTGGCAAGGTCGAAATGGGTAATGCCGTGGTCGAAAGCATAGTGTGTGATGGCACGGCTTCGCTCGTAAGGGTCGACGCCTCCGAAGTTGTGCCAGAATCCCAAACTGATTTTAGGCAGCAAGACTCCGCTCTTGCCGCATCTCTTGTAGAGAGCATCTGCGTCTGCGTAGCGATTGGCAGCTGCGGTGTAGATTCCTTTTACGTCCATATCTTTGTGTTTTAATATTTTGTTGTTTTCCGTCTGCGAAGATACAAAGTTTTTTCCATATAACAATTTTTATTACGAAAAAATATTGTTGGGCGCTTGTTGAAGTTCTTGTCCTTCTTTCTTTGTCTCGTGAGAATTTGGTCCGATTCTCAATGATGGCTGGCTTCGGTCATAATAGACGACCGGGCTTGGTCTTAATAGATGGCTGGCGTTGGTCTTAATAGACGACCGAGTTCGGTCTTAATAGATGACCAGAATTGGCCTTGATAGGCGAGGCAAGTCTTTGCCTTGTGGATTTGGCTTAAGCAGGAATGTTTTATGAACTCTCAACAAAATCCGGAAAACAGTGGCAGGAAAGCTTCTGTATATTTATTCGCGGTTAAGTTGTACTTAACTGTGAGAAAATAATTTCCCAGTTGGGAAAAAATATTTTTCCAGTTGGGGCGATATGGTTTTGCAGTTGGGATCTCGTTTTTCGGCAATTACTGCATGAATATACTGCATGAATATGCGTTGTAAGTCTTCGGCAGGTTTCGGAAAGTCAGAATGTAAGGCTTTGTTTATTGAAAACATCATGTTTTCCTTCGCCTGTGCGCTCGCACACGCGCAGCCGCGCTCCCGTGTGTATAATATAATGAGAGTGGGGCTGTAAAGTCTCTTATTCCTCACCCTAACTGTTAAATAACTGTTAATTTTCAAACTTTTTCGTCGAAACTCTTGCGTGTTTGGAAAATAGTTTGTACTTTTGCACTCGCTTTTGAGAAATACACTTCTCTTGGGCAACTAAAGAAAAGAGTTCTTTGAAAGATTTCACATAAACAGACAAGTAGTACAAGAAGCGGTCTTGATTACACCTTATTATATTATAGGGCTGTTGATTGAGACTGGGTAAAAGAAACAAGCCGTCAAGAAATTGACATTCAGGTTTTCTTAGACTACAATAAATTTAGTTAAGGATATTCGTCCTAAGACAGACAACAAACACCGAGTCACCCAGCAATGAGTGACGAAGTAAAAATGATATTTTACAATGGAGAGTTTGATCCTGGCTCAGGATGAACGCTAGCTACAGGCTTAACACATGCAAGTCGAGGGGAAACGATATTGGAAGCTTGCTTCCGATAGGCGTCGACCGGCGCACGGGTGAGTAACGCGTATCCAACCTGCCCATCACTTGGGAATAACCTTGCGAAAGTAAGACTAATGCCCAATGATATTTATAGAAGGCATCGGAAATGAATTAAAGATTTATCGGTGATGGATGGGGATGCGTCTGATTAGCTTGTTGGCGGGGTAACGGCCCACCAAGGCGACGATCAGTAGGGGTTCTGAGAGGAAGGTCCCCCACATTGGAACTGAGACACGGTCCAAACTCCTACGGGAGGCAGCAGTGAGGAATATTGGTCAATGGGCGAGAGCCTGAACCAGCCAAGTAGCGTGCAGGATGACGGCCCTATGGGTTGTAAACTGCTTTTATAGGGGAATAAAGTGAGCCACGTGTGGTTTTTTGCATGTACCCTATGAATAAGGACCGGCTAATTCCGTGCCAGCAGCCGCGGTAATACGGAAGGTCCGGGCGTTATCCGGATTTATTGGGTTTAAAGGGAGCGTAGGCCGGAGATTAAGCGTGTTGTGAAATGTAGATGCTCAACATCTGAACTGCAGCGCGAACTGGTTTCCTTGAGTACGCATAAAGTGGGCGGAATTCGTGGTGTAGCGGTGAAATGCTTAGATATCACGAAGAACT
>ERZ773165.171-NODE-171-length-58240-cov-4.832792_pt1 | contig 58240 bp, 56 predicted proteins | sample MGYA00581003_ERZ773165 | MGnify/ENA primary metagenome ERZ773165 (study PRJEB29015, sample SAMEA2737817) | human gut metagenome | biome: human gut; feature: human-associated habitat; material: faeces | place: China | collected 2012 ... | reverse complement strand
TCGCTTTGCATAAATTTTCTTTTGAATCTTTGTCTAACTTTTTGGGGTCAGTTCATAAAACTGCACCGCAGGTTTTTTGTTTTCTCGTTCGCTTTTCAAATCAATTGCATGGATTTCAATCAGTTTAAACCGTATACCCTGCTGCCCGAAAGCCGTCAATGACATCGCCCAAAATGGCAGCATTTGTAGAAGAAACCGAGTGCAGCAGCAGAATTTCTCCACCATGGGCAGTCGAAAGCAGTGTTTCGTAGGCAGTATCTGGGTTGGGCTGGTCATCTGTTTTCCAGTCTACATAAGCACCGCTCCAGAATACCGTTTGGTATCCGGCATCCTGCACCCACTGCAACGCCTGCTCGGAATATTCTCCGCACGGACAGCGGAAATACTGCATTTCATAATCATACGTTTGTAGGACATAATCATGCAGGGATTGGATTTCCTCCATCGCCTCCGTCTGCGTACAGTTCGGCAGGCTGGCATGTGTCATACCGTGGTTGCCCAGAATATGCCCTTCTGCAATCATTCGCTCTACCAATGCAGTTTCTTTTTTCGCATAGTCACCTGTCAAAAAGAAAATCGCAGTGGCGTGTTTTTCTTTTAAGGTATCCAGAATCTGTGCCGTGTAACCGTTTTCATAGCCTTGGTCAAAGGTCAAAATAATGCGACTGGTGTCGGGTGTTGTGGCAAATGCTCCGTATTCTTCATAGCGTTCATTGAAAGCAAGGGCATCCAGCGGACAATTTTGACTGTCTGTTGCTTTTCCCTGTCCGTAACCGATACAAGTAGAATCCAGTGCCGCTGTATGCAGCGGCATACTATACAGCAGAAACAGAGCACAGCAGCCGGCAATCGTCTTTTTCAGATTCATGTTTTCCCTCCCTTTTGCAGCAAAAAACGCTGCAAAAATAGTATAGACAGAGATACAAACGGGATACATGGAAATTCACTGTTCCATTCCGTTCAAATCTCTGTCTAAAAAGTTGGATGGGAATTTTTTGTTGTTTAAAATGGCAAGAGCCAGCTCGACCGCAGTTATTTTGCCTGCTCTTTTTTCTTTCTTCTCAATGCTCGGAAAAATTGCGTCAAAACTGCTGCACAGTTCTCCTGCAAAAATCCGCCTTCAATGGTTGGGTGATAGTTATACGGCAAATCAAACATGGATTCTACCGATGCCACTGCACCGCCTTTCGGATCATATGCTCCAAAAACCAAATGGTCTAAGCGTGCATGTAGAATTGCTCCGCAGCACATCGGACAAGGTTCTAATGTCACATAAATTGCACTGTCAATCACTCGCCAGCCACCCAGCGTTCGGCTTGCCTGGTCAATCGCCATGATTTCAGCGTGTGCCAGCGGAGATTTTCCAGACTCTCGCAAGTTCCAGCCCTCTCCGATAATCCGGTTCGTCGGCTTATGAACCACCACTGCCCCAACGGGAACTTCTCCCAGAGAAGCCGCATATTCTGCCAACTCCAACGCTCGCCGCATGTAATGTTCCTGCGGCACATAAAGTTCTTGCATGCATGCCCTCCTGATTGCGATTATATAAAAATACTATAAAATCAAAGAAATTACAGAAATTGCCAGCGAAACAAACACACAAACGGTCATCAAGTTTGCCTGTATCAAAAAAATCAAACTACACTTTCCAGCAGAACGAATGGAATAAAACCGGTTGCTTCCCTGAAATGGTGCTTTCCAAATCACCAAAGTACCCAACAACATTCCAACAATGCCAATAATTAAAATCCAAAGCATTCGGTTTGGAATCGGCACATTATTCCGGAAAATGGATGTGTGAAACAGCACAAACATCAAGGTATAATAAACTGTACGGGAGAATAGCCCCACATAGATATTTTCATACCGTAGAATTTCTCTGGCTGCCAAAATTGAAACGGCAAAGGTTGAAATGCCTGTCACCAGATTTTCCGCCATTAATGCGGAAAAGGTTGCGGTCAGCAATACGGCAGTATCATCGCCAAACTGTCGTAGCATATGCAGTATGCTGCCATTATACAGCATTGTTTCAAAAATCGGACGGAAAATCAACACAAACGCAAAGTAGAATATCTGATGCTGGGTGTCTAGACAGAGAATCGTATGAGAAAGTGCCCCCAATGTGATGTAGTGTATGCTAGATTCCGGCAAAAAATTGAGAATCATGCCAAATGCGAAAAAGACACACATCGTAATGCCCAACGTCCGAATCCAAGTAGAAGGCACGGTCTTTTGTCGGCAGCAAGTCACGGTCTTTGGCATCTTCAAAAGCCGCTTTGCCATAAAAATCGGAACACCAAACTGCACAATTTTTCGCAAAATCATGGTTATCAAAACAAGATCATTAGAACCATATAGCACATTATCATGCACAGAATAGGAGAGCGAACCGCCCAACAAAGAAAATACAATCACACAAACAATTAACACCAAATAGGGTGCTAATAGCTGATGGAGAAATAAAATCCCAAGTTGGTTGGAAATCCGCTGTAACGCTCGCCGTTCTAAAACCGCTGGCTCTTCTTCCTGTAAGCCCATTCCCTCTAAAAAAACTGCCTGCGTTTTTGGTTCTGGCTGTCGAAACGAAAATTCATTGCCCGGCTGTTCCTGCCATGCAGTAAATGCAGTCTGATAAGTCTGTTCGGAAGCCAATTCTGCATCATCCCGACAAGGGATGGTCGATTTTGTACGAAAAATCGTCTTTTGCATCCGAAAGCCACCTTTCTTATTTTTTCATAAATATAGAATTATTATAACAGAAAAATTAGAATCTGGACTATCTGAAATATCAAACAATTTGTATACAATCACTAAATTTTAATACGAACTTTTGTGACAAACAGCCTTGTTTCAAACAAATTGTGGATTTTGTCACGAAACAGGGATTGACAAATCCAAAAAAATTGCGTATCATTAAAGTATCCCCCATTTTTTCGGAATGGAACAGAAAGGAAGGTGCACCCATATGACGGATATTCTTGCACCCGATGACCCTGCCCTGCAAAGCATGGCAGACCTCTTCAAGGTATTCGGCGACCCCACCCGTGTCCGCATCCTCTTTGCATTGTTTCAACAGGAAACCTGCGTCCAGGAAATCGCAAATCGGCTGGGCATGACACAGTCTGCCATCTCTCATCAACTCCGCATCTTAAAGCAAGCCCGCCTTGTCAGCAGCCGCAGAGAGGGAAAGTCCATCTTTTATGCCCTCGCAGATGATCATATCTATACCATTTTCCGGCAGGCTTTGGAACATATTGCAGAATAACCAGCTCTTCAACGCCATTGGATTTGTGCGATTCGCTGAAAAAAAGTTTTTTGCTTTCCATGGAAAACCACTTGCATTTCACAAGGGAATCTGCTATAATAAGAGCGTACAGGATTTCCCTGTGTGAAATCTGGTTTCCGGAGGTGAAACAGCAATGGCATATAAAATCACTGATGCATGTCTTTCTTGCGGTTCTTGTGCAGACGCATGTCCAGTAGAAGCAATCAAGGAAGGCGACAGCACCTATGTAATTGATGCAGATTCTTGCATCTCTTGCGGTTCTTGTGCAGACACCTGCCCAGTTCAGGCAATTGTTGAGGACTAAATTGTTTTCGTGAAAGCCGCCTTGCCCATCTGAATGGTGCAAGTGCGGCTTTTGCTATTTTATGATAACCAATTCTGAATCTATTCCTCGATTCGGAACAACAGAAAGGATTCTTTTATGAAAATTTCTCATCTCGTGCTCTGTGGTGGACTGACACTTGCTCTGCTGCTGAGCGGCTGTGCAGATTCCAACACCAAAACCACTTCAAAGAAAACCGTTCCCCGTACAACGGTCGCCACAACCATCATTCCGGGCGAAGTCGGAACAGACCAGAATGTTGACGGTGCAACTGTCACCTTAAACGGCGTTTATCGTTCTTCCATCACCGATGTGCACAACGGACAGAACTGCAATGCAATTTTCTTCTCATTTACGGTTTCCAACCAGACCGATGCCCCGATTTCCGCCAACTTCCTGCAAACCTGTCAGATTCAGTTAGATGGAAAGCCGTTTGATGCGTTTACCATTCAATCCATGCGGGCAACTTATCAGCAATTCGGACAAGATGTTGAAGATTTCTCCCAGCCGATTCCTGCCGGAGCAACTGTGACGGGCTACATCGGTGCAGAAGTCTATGAGGACTACCAAGAAGGCGTATTGCTGTATAGCCCGCTGGCTGGCGGAAGCGGCGACAATCAGGATGATAGCAAATTGATTTCCTATACCTTCCACCCAGATGACCTGCTGGACATTGAATCTGCTCCAGTACAGACCGCTATGCCGACTGAATCCAATTCATAACGCTGTTGCAAAAATAAAACATCCAGAAACAAAATGACGCAGCCGGTTTTTCAACCGACTGCGTCATTCCAACAATGAGAAAAAGAAAAATTGAAGTATTCGTTTTTGCATCCGTTTTACTGGTATGGCTTTATTATAGCAGTTCTTCTCCAAAATGTCAACCAGTTTTCCACAAGAAAAAATATTTTCGTTGGAACTGCACAAACGCAAGATTCAATTTTTGTCCAATTCTCTAAAAAAACAGGTTGTCCGGACACGTTATAAGCGACAGCCGTGCCCGGACAGGTTATACCACATGGATTCCCATGGGAATCCCACAAGGAAATAGAAGGATGCAATTTTAGAATACTCCAAACATGATCGATTTCTGAAACAAAAATAAGGGCATTGCTTCTCATGAAAAAAGTGTCAGCCCCATTGCTTTTTTATCATATCTCTGCATGGAATTTCCTATATTGTATCACAGCTGGATGAAACTGTCAACCCATATCCAATTTTTTCTGAATTTTCACTAAAATTCAACATCTGTTTTTATAGGAATTTAACAAATTTTGGATACTATTTCCCTTTTCCTGTTTTTTTCACGAAAAAACCGACTCTACACTGTCCTGCAAGAGCCGGCTTTTTTTGTAACAACTGCAAGAACAGCTGCCCTAGTTCTGTTTTTTGGGAACGGCATAGAGGTTGGTTTCCCATGCCGGAATATAGAGCTGATGCCGGATATAAATATCGTAATTCGGGTTCAGTTTCTGAATCAGCAACGGCAATGAGAACATATCTTCATTGCGGTGATACAGCGAAACCATCAGCTTTGGTGTATAGTGGGCAATCGTCTGAGCAGAACCCCAGAGTGCTTCCCGTTCGCAGCCCTCGACATCCATTTTAATCAAGGTTGCTGGTCTACCCTCTAAAACACTGTCCACGGTTCTGGCATCAATCGTCTGTCCGGTTGCGGTTACCGCAGACTGTCTGCCTGCCTTTGTGGCAAATGGTACTTGTGTATCCGTACACCAAGCCGCTGCATGAAACGGATAGACATTTTGCATCCCATCTGTATTCTTCAGGAGTTTCTTAAAGTTCTTACGGTCTGGCTCCATTGCATAAATCCGGATATATTTACCACGGGTATACTGGAGCACTTCCCGAATCGTATCGCCGTTGTAAGCACCCAAATCCACATAAATTTCATTCGGGGTCAGGTGCATCAGCTTCCGATAAATTTCGGATTTTGGCGTGGTGACATCCATCAGATAATGAATTTCGCCACTGATTTTAAAATTCAAAATGCTGGCATAGACTTCTCTGGAATAGTCATCTGCCAACAGGTTATAAACTGTTTCGATTTCGTCCGCATGTTCCAGACAATAATCATAGGTGAATAAACCGCCTCCGGCAACCGGTACATCCGGAACGAGCAGCGTATGCCGTTTGCTGATGTCCACGATTTTATCGACTAAGGACTGATAACCAGCAGCAAACGCCAGTACAATGACAAAATCGTCTACGGCTGCTTCAATTTCGGAAAGTTTCCGCACTTTGTGGCCTGCAAAAGAATGGCCTCTTACAAAATCATCGCTTGCAAAAATACCGGCAAACGGTATCCCTTTCTCCTGAAAAACCCGCATGATTTTTTCTGCACCGTCACCCATCCCATAAATAAATATCGGGCGGGTTTCTGCTTTCAGCTTTTCCCATGCTGTCAGTTTTTCTGTAATAAATGAAAGCATACTCAGGATCTCCTTTATCTCTCTATTCGTTTCTGCTGTCCTGTCCGTTTTTTTGCCGACAGGGCATCCGAAACGCCCCGGATATTCCATCCAAAAGAAATGCAGTCTGTAATCTGCTTTACAGCAGATCGTCATCTTCTCCATCCAGATCACCCGGTGCTTGATAAGGAGCAGAAATCCGTCCATTTCCGTCGCCCACAAATGCTGCACCGATCATATCTCTGCCGGCGATCCGCAAATTTTCCTGCCGCTCCCGAACACAGTTGCCGATGAGCTTGGAAACCTGCTGCGGATGCCGAATGGAAACCAGGTGTTTTTCCGGCGTGTCTTCATCCCGACTGAGAATGATGACTGTGCCGCAGCCAAACAGCCGCTGGAAGAACGTCTGTTCAATTCGTTTGTCCACAATGCGATACAGTTCAATTTCATCCTCTTTTATGGAGAGAAAACCCACTCTTGTAATCAGCTGATGGTCTGTCAAATAATATCTGGTGAAAGAAAGCGGCAATCCAAGAAAGGTTCGTTTTTTATCCGTCCAAAGAATCGTTCCCCGATCGTCCTGTCGTGCCATGTGGTTTTCCTCCTTCTTTTCTGATTCTGCAAACGGTTGTTTGCATGTGTTCGGGCAAGATGCACCGGTACATGTATTGTTATTTTACCACACTTCCCGTGAGGTTGTCAATTCCATTTGCAAAAAAGCCGGCAAACGGAACAAGTTGCACAAATTTTCTCGCCGTTTCTTGTCGAAAAAGCGAACAACTTCTAAAATTTTCGCCGCTTTTTTCGGCAAAACCGGATATTGCTTCCAACGCTGCCGCTCTACCCAATAAAAATTTACAGCTTCGATGCCGGAAAAGTTTCGGGAATCTCTTGACTTTTTTTCGAAAACAGTGTAAAATAAAAGAGCTGTATATTACAAATCCGGTTGCGGATGCTGTTAGAAAAATGGCGTCCGTTTTTTTATTGGAATTGCGGCGTGCAGCTTTCAGAATATAGGGGTTCTGCACAAACAAGCAGACGGTTCTTTTTTTTACATCAGCGGAAGCTGCTGCTCTCCGAGCAGAATTTGCTTCCCTTTTTATGGATAAATCCGCATCGGTTTCGGCAATCTTGCCCGCCCTGCGGCTTTTGGCAACTTGTAAAATAGGATATGGTACTGGATGCGTCAGGATTCGCTACGTTCGTTTTTTTCTGCACACCGCCCAACGGGAAACCGATTGTAAGATAAGTGATTCAATCAAAGGAGGGCGTGCAAAAAATGGAAATTGTAATCGTTTGTCTGGTTGCCTGCGTCATCTGTGTGGCTGCGGTTTTGGTCACCAACCATACTGCCACCCAAAAAGGCTACACCAAAGGTGTACAGGACGGGATTCAGCAACGAAAGCAACAGGCAGAAGCGGAAATTGGCTCTGCCGAAAAAGAAGCGGCTCGTGTCATTCACGATGCCAAGAAAGAAGCAGAACAGCAAAAGAAAAGCGTATTACTGGAAGCCAAAGATGAAGTCTTTCAGCTGCGTGCCGATGCGGAAAAGGAAATCAAAGACCGCCGTTCTGAAGTCAGCAGACAGGAACGAAGAGTACAGCAGAAAGAAGAATCTCTGGACAAAAAACTGGAAAACCTCGAACGCAAAGAGGACAATCTTTCCCGCAAACAAAAAAGCGTGGAAGAACGGCTTGCAGAAGCCGAAGCCATTAAGAACAGCCAGATGGATGTTCTGGAACGAATCTCAGAATTCACCCGGGAACAGGCAAAGGAATATATCCTGCAACATCTGGAAGATGAACTGGTGCATGAAAAGGCAATGAAAATCACCCAGTATGAGCAGCAACTCAAGGATGACTGTGAGGAAAAAGCAAGAAATTACATCTCCCTCGCCATTGCAAAATGTGCATCCGACCAGGTTTCGGAATCGGCAGTTTCGGTTGTGCCGCTGCCAAACGATGAAATGAAGGGTCGTATCATCGGCAGAGAGGGCAGAAACATCCGGACACTGGAAACCCTCACCGGCGTAGACTTGATTATCGACGATACACCGGAAGCCATTACGCTTTCCTGCTTCGACCAGGTTCGGCGTGAAATTGCCCGTATCGCTCTGGAAAAACTCATTGCGGACGGCAGAATCCACCCGACCAAGATTGAAGAAATGGTGGAAAAGGCAAAACGAGAAGTGGAACAGCGGATTCGTGCAGAAGGCGAACATGCTGTTCTGGAAACCAATGTTCATGGCATCAACAACGAAATGATCAAGCTGTTGGGACGGCTCTATTACCGTACCAGCTACCGGCAGAATGTCTTGAAGCACTCCATCGAAGTTTCCAAGCTCTGCGGCGTTCTTGCCTCGGAATTGGGACTGGATGCCAACATGGCACGGCGTGCCGGCTTGCTGCATGATATTGGTAAGGCTCTGACCGCTGAAATTGAAGGCTCTCATGTACAGATTGGCGTGGATGTCTGCAAGAAGTACAACGAAAGTCCGGAAATCATCCATGCAGTGGAAGCCCACCACAACGATGTTGAACCGAGAACCGCACTTGCCTGCATCGTACAGGCTGCGGATGCGATTTCTGCGGCTCGTCCGGCAGCAAGAAGCGAAAACTACGAAAACTACATCAAGCGGCTGCAACAGCTTGAAAACATTTGTGCATCGTATGACGGTGTCGAAAAATGCTATGCGTTGCAGGCTGGCCGTGAAGTTCGGGTCATGGTCGTTCCGGAAAAGGTCAACGATGAAAAGATGGTGCTGATTGCCCGTCAAATCGCAAAGCAGATCGAAACCGAAATGAGCTACCCGGGACAAGTCAAAATCAACCTCATCCGGGAAAGCCGGGTTGTGGATTACGCCAAGTAATCTCTACCGGATTCCGATGGACTCCAAAAAGCATCTTAAAACCGCAAATCCTTTGTTTGGATTTGCGGTTTTTGCTTTTTCTTTTTTCCTGCTTTTGAGAACCGAACTGGCAAAAAGCACTTTTTCGCAATCATTGACTTTTAAAGAAAAATATGATATAATACGAACAGTCTATTTTTATAAAAAGGAGTATCTTCATGGACGATTTTAAAAATAATCTGCCGGAATCCGACCACGCTGGTTTCGCACCGCCGCAAAACGATGCAACCCCAACTTCGACCCCGACAAATGATACTGCTGCTGCTTCAGCAGCAAATCCATTTCAACAGCCTGCTCCGTCTGCGGATGCAGCAACCACTCCACCGCAGCCGGAAACACCGCCTTCTTTTTCCCAGACACCACCGCCATTTCAGCAGCCTGATTTCTCGCTGAATGGTCAGATTGTCGGTGCAAAGTCCAAAAAGAAAATGAAGGGCTGGAAAATCGCTGTCATCTCTGTTGTCAGTGCTGTGGTTGTCCTCGGAGCAGGAACAGGCATTGCCTATGCTGCCAGCGACACCGTCAAGAACTTCGCAAAGATGAACTTCAGCAGCGAAAGCGATTATTATCAATGGGTCATTGAAAAAAATACAAAGGACTGGGGGCGTTCGGTTTCTGACCGCTACGACAGTTCCCTCTCTCTCTCCAAGGAAGAACCGCAATCCAATCTGTCTATGAACATCACTCTCAGCGAAGAGGGACAGAAGAAGTTGCAGGAAGAACTCAACAGCGATGTTGATACCGATGAAACCATTACGCTGACATCTGCTGCAATCACGCTCAGCGGAAAAGTAGAAGCCGACAAGATGGGCGGAACGGTAACGATTACCCTCAATGGTGAAGATGTCTTAGAGGGCAACGTCGTAGCGGATGCGAATAATGTTTATTTACAGATTCCATCTGTATCCGACCAGTATCTTTCCATGACATGGCAAGACGTTGAAACCATCACCGAAGAAGAAACCGATCTCTCTGACGAATTTGATTCTTCTATCGACTCCTCCGCACTGAATTCCTCTTCCCTGTTCCTGACACCGGAAGTACTCGAAGATCGCCTTTCTCCCTCTGACTTGAACAGTATGTTCCAGCGGTACGGTGAAATTATTGCTGACAGCGATGCGACCATTGCCCTGCTGAAAAATCAGGAACTAAACATTGCAGACACAACATTTTCTTACACTGCCCTTGAAGCAACCTATCAGGGCGATGAACTGAAAACCGTTGTCAAGGAACTGCTCGAAGAAGTGAAGGAAGATCGCACCATCTCGCACTATTTCGCTGCATCGGATTTGATGACAGAAGACGAATTTCAATCCAACCTGCAAGAGGCTCTGGACAACTGGAACGACACCACCGTTACAGAATCGGCAACTGTCACCCTCTATGTTGACCCAACCGGAACGATTCGTGGCTGCCGCATTGCAGATCCGGACGATGCTGATGCCTCCTTACTGGAATGCTATGCCGGAAAAGATGGCAAGCAAGTTGGCGTTTATTTCGATGTCAGCGGATTGAATGTCAGCGGGGTTCTGTCTGAAGGCTCTAAGGATACCTACAGCGGCACAATTACTGCTGCACTGGAAAATCATTCTATTCTTCTGGATCTGGAAGATTTCAAGATTGTTGATGACAAACGGGGATACTGCTCCGGCAGTCTGACCGCTTCCACAGAGGATGAACCAAATCTGTTCACCTTGAGTCTGGATTCAGATGGAAAGTCACAGACATTCTCCGTTGACTGGGCAGTTGGCGGCACTAACTATGCAACCATCTCCTGCACGCTAAGCACCGAAAATGGCGATGATTTGGCATTGAATATTCCATCGGATTCTTTAGACTTGTCCGATGATGCCACAAAGGATGCTTACTTCGGTGATGGCACACAGACAAAGGACTGCCTGAAAAAGATTGCGACTGCACTGGGCATTCAGGATGCGGACAACTTTGCCGATTCCATTTATGATGAAATCAATGGCGGAGATGATTTGAATACACAGAGCTCTGATTCCGACATTACCACCTTGCCAGCAGATAGTGATAGACCGGTAGAAGACGGTGTCGAAACAGAAGTTCCAACGGACACCACAGACACAACCGATTCTTCTGACAATGAACAGCGGATTGATGCAGACCTTTCGATTGCTGCCATTACCTACAACGGCGGAAAGCTGTTCCGGTTCTATGAAAACAACATGGATTTGATTCAGCTAGTGGACTGCACAGTCAGCCCAACCATTGAATCACAGAACTACAACTGGTATTCCAATTCGGATGACACGCTGACCCTTGGTCTGGAAAACACGTCCACTTCTCCGACCGATGCACAGGCTTGCAATATCTTTGAAGTGGAAGTCTATGAAGGCTCACCATCTGATATTCGAGTTGGCGTTGTTGGCATTGGCAGTTCCGTTGCAGACTTGGAGGCACAATTCAATATTGACATTGTTCCAGAAGCAGAAACCGCCAGTATTTATGTCGTTTCCATCTATGATACGGTTTCCAATGGGCAGAAGGCATATTCGTTCTACATTGAAAACGGCAAAATCACTGCATTTGATTTGGTAGACTATTCTTAATTTCTCCGTTGTCGATTCTATCAAAACAACAAAGAAAGCCGCTCTCAGTACAAATTTGTACCGAGAGCGGCTTTTTCTGTGCCGATTTTATGATACTTGCCACCATGACAAAACATGCAAATGCATCCCTTGAAACAGTGCTTCGGCACAATGAAAAGAACTTATCCTATTTTACGCACACTAATAATTTCAACATAGGGATAACGGCTTTTAATGATTTCCATAGCACTAAAATCCGATTCTGCTTCAACTGTTCTTGAAGTACCACACCAATGTTCTCCATCCTTAGAATACTTAAAGTTAATGGAATATCTGTTCATGTTTCTATCACCTCCAACTTGATAGATTCTTAAGCTTAAGTTTATACGACTTGACTGGTCAATGTCGTTGTACATATTATACTGTTTTTTTTTTTTTTGCAAGCACTTTTTGTGAAAAACCAACAATTTTGTACAACTGCACAATGACCAATAAAATTTGTTGTAAAAAATGACAAGATTTGAACACAAAAAGAAAGCCGTTCCTGATACGATTCTGTATCAGGAACGGCTTTTTCTGTATCCATCTATCATCACCTGCAAGAATACTAAAAAATCTCCTGCAATCTCATTCTGCATAGCTGTCTTTTGGTTCAATGGGCATTTCCGGTGAAACAGACTCGTCTATAGATTCTGTCACCTGCTCCGGTTCTGGTGCAATGGATTCTGCTGCATCTGCCGTTGTTTCTATTTCCACGGCGGATTCTATTTCTTCCATTGGTTCTTCCATGGTAGTCAACGGTTCTTCTATTGCTTCCGGTTCTGCTGCATCCTCCAGCATCAGCCGGTCAATGGCATTGCTGTTCAACTGGGTAGAAAGCCGCACACGATCCAAATCATTCCGCATCCGATCCAGCATTGCTGCAACCCGTCCGAAAATCTCCCGATTTCTCTGCTCTTCCTGCCGCAGCCGTTCTTTCTGTCGCTTGGCAATCTGAGAAAGTTCCTCAGTCTGCTGCATCAGCGTCCGAATCTGTGTCCGCAGCTGCAAATTTTCCGATTCCAACGCCCGAATCCGCTGGTCAGCACTCTGATTAAATGCATTCTGTCGTACCCCGAAATTGTGCATCGGCTTCGACCAGTTTTTGACTGCTTGCTGTTCCCATACTTCTTCCATATATGTATCTGCCATAACCCGCTTTTGCTCCGTGTGTTCCTCCATGTTGAACCCCTTTTTCCATCAATTGACGTTGTTCTTCAACCGAATCTGCCAGTCTGTCAGTGTATCTGCAATGGTACGTTCCAGCGAAATTTCCGGTTTCCAGTCAATTGCTCGCTGCAACTTTGAAATATCTGCTGCAATGCTTGGATAATCTACTGGGCGGAATTTCTGTGGGTCATGCTGTACTGAAATAGAAATGCCACTCTGCCGGATGATTTCATCCAACAACGATTGAATGGAAACAGCTGTTCCCGAACCGATGTTGTAGATTTCACCCGGTACACCATGCTGAATCAGCAGACCATATGCCCGTACCACGTCCCGTACATCCGTAAAGTCCCGAGAAGCAGTCAGATTGCCGACCCGTACCACTGGCTCTGCACCGTTCAAAATCTCTGCAACCTGCTTGCAGAAATCCGATACAACGAAGCCTGCCATCTGTCCTGGCCCAATGTGATTGAACGGTCTTGCCAGAACAATATGCATCCGGTAAGCATGGGCATAAACCTGCCCCAACATCGTCTGTGCAGCCTTTGTCATAGCATACGGATTACCCGGACACGGCAGCGTTGTTTCTGAAACCACTCGAATGCCATCCGGCAATCTGCCATATTCATCGCCCGAACCAATCAATAATATCTTTGGGTCGTAAATTTCTACGGAATGAATCGCATCCAGCAAGTTTGCACAGCCCTTGATATTCACATCAATGGTTGCCTGCGGATTCTTCCAAGAACGAGCAACAGAACTCTGTGCTGCCAGATGAAAAATATAATGCGGCCGTTCCTGCTCCAATACTGCCTGAATCTGTCCCTTTTCTAAGATATTCACCGGAATAAAACGTCCTAAGCTGCTGCGTTCGATTGCTTCCCGTTCTTCCGGCAGCCCTGTAATGACAATCTCCCAGCCATAAGTATTTGCGAGATGGATTGCAAGATGTTTTCCAACAAATCCAGCACCGCCAATCAGCATTGCTTTCATAATCATTTCCCTTTCTTTTGAATGATATTGCAATTTTTATATTTATATTTGCTATAAAATAGAATCTTTCAGCACATCATAAACCTGCTGCATGACCACATCTTCCGCAAAAACCGTTTCGACTCGTTTCTTTGCAGCTGCTCCGTACTTGCTTCGCAAATCCGCATCCGATACCAGCGTTTGCATCGCCTTTGCCAGAGCGGTTTCCGATTCTGGCGAAACAGTCAGTCCTGTTTCTCCATCTAAGCTGACATATGGCACACCCGTTGGCAAAGCGGTATTGATGACAGGCTTTCCGTAAACCATCGCTTCCAATTGCACCAGTCCGAATGCTTCGCTGTTTGCCACGGATGGCAACACCAGAAAATCACATTCCTGCAAGGCTGCCCGTAAATCTGCATCGGACAGGCTGCCGAGAAAATGCACCGTGTCCATACCTTCTGCCATCTGCTGCAAGGTATCCTGTAGCTTTCCGCTGCCAATCAGAAACAATTCACAATTCTGCACCTGCTGCATCGCTTTCAGCAAAACCGTTACGCCCTTATAGTAGACCAGCCGCCCTACAAACAACGCCTTGACGGCTTTCGGGTGATTGGAATGCGGTTGTAAAACCGGATATGCTGGGGCTGCCCGATAGGCTGCAAGGTCAATGCCATAGGGAATCACCTTGCATTTTTCCCGAACGGCTGGAAGAAATGCAGAACTGTCAATATGTCCCTGTGTTGCAGTCAGAATACAATCTGCTCGCCGGAGCAGCCACCGCAGCAATGGTGCGTAAAACCGCAGCAAGGTCTTCTGCTTGATGACATCGCTATGCCACGCTAGCACGACCCGTCCCCGATAGCCAGAGAGCAAACATGCCAAATCTGCCAAAGGAAACGGCATATGAATCATCACCACATCCGCTTGTTTGGCATACTTCCGAAAATAGCGGAGAAACGAACCGGAGAGCGGACAAGAAAAATACGTCCCAATACTTCCGGCTCGCAGCACTGGAACACCCCCGATGGTTTCCCGTGCCGTTTTGCCCTTTTCCTGACAGACCAAAACTTGTACCTCTGCGGAAAACTGTGTCTGAAAATAGCGTGCATACTGCCGCACCAGCGTTTCAATGCCGCCAATATGCGGCGGATAAGCTTTGTTTACCAGTAAAATCCGAAGCGGTCTGCTCATCGTGTCAGTGCCTCCTGATAAACATCATAAAGGGCAGCGGCTGCGTTTTCCCAAGAAAACATTGCTGCTCGCCGCAAGCCCTCTTTTTGCAGTCGTTCCCGCAGTGCTGCATCTAGGAATAGCTTCTCCAGTCCCTGTGCAATGTCCTCGGTATGGTGTGGGTCAACAATCACAGCGGCATCGCCTACCACTTCCGGCAGAGAGGCTGCCCGTGTTGTCAAGACTGGTGTTCCGCACGCCATTGCCTCCAGCGGCGGCATCCCAAAGCCCTCATAAACAGAGGGGAACACAAACGCCATCGCTCCGCACAGCAACGGCTGCACATCTTCTTCTGGTACATATTCGGTAAATAACACATCGTCCTCTAAATGCAGTGTCTGCACCAGCTGATAAATGTGATTATTCCGCCAACCGTAACCGCCAGCTAGTACCAGCTGCGGTGCATCCGGATGTTGCTGCTTTAAGAGTGCATATGCCCGAATCAGGCGGTCTAAGTTCTTTCGAGGCTCTAATGTTCCCAGATAGAGAAAATAATTCGCCTGTAAGTGCATCCGCCGTTTCAGCTCTTCAATTGCCGGAGCAGCTGCCGGCGGCATCGGAGAAAACCGCAGCTTATCCACACCACAGGGCACAACTCGAATCCGTTCTTCGGTCGCCGGAAAATACCGGATGATTTCCGTTTTGGAAAATTCCGAGTCGGTCACAATCAAATCTGCCCGATGCAGCGAACGCTGCAAGCCGGACTCCAACATGAAGCGTGTCCGTCCCCGTACGGTTTCCGGAAACGTCTTATAAACCATATCATGTACGGTTACAATTCGCTTTCCAGCAACTCCCGGCGGAATGATATAATTGAAAAAGTGTGTAATATCCACATCTTTTCCAAAAAATGCACGGTACGGCAGCGGAATTGCCGTGGTCATCAGACGGTACAGATAGCCGGAAAAATGCCCCTGTCGAACGCTGACATTTCGCTGCTGCTCGTAATAATACAGCCGTTTCCGTTTTTCTGCCCCATCGCCTTTGTCAAAAAACTGTAGGACATACTGTTCTTCCGGATGCAGCATCATCATCGCCTGCACCTGTCCGGCTTCACAGTATCCAATTCCAGTCATGCGACTGCTGACCAATGGCAGTGCATCCAAGGCAATCCGCATGCCGTTCCCTCCTTTTTCTGCAAAATTGATTTACTGTACTTCTTTTTTTGCCAGTTCCAAGTCGTGGCGAACCATCCGTTCTACCAGTTCCTTGAACGAAATTTCCCGCTTCCAGCCGAGTTTCTCTTCTGCCTTTGCCGGATTGCCCAACAAGACCTGTACTTCTGCCGGACGGAAGAACTGCGGATTGATGGTGACAACCGTCTTGCCTGTCTTGCGATCCACACCAATTTCATCTGTACCGCTGCCCTGCCATGCAATTTCAATGCCCACATGAGCAAACGCAATCTCAACAAATTCCCGAACGGTACGAGTTTCATTGGTTGCAATGACATAATCATCCGGTGCATCCTGTTGAAGCATCAGCCACATTGCACGAACATAGTCCTTAGAGTGACCCCAGTCCCGCTTTGCATCCAGATTGCCCAGTTCTACATGATCCTGCAAGCCCAGAGAAATCCGAGCAGCTGCGGTGGTAATCTTTCTGGTGACAAATTCCAGCCCTCTGCGTTCCGATTCATGGTTGAACAGGATACCGGAGCAGGCAAACAGGTTGAAGCTCTCCCGATAGTTCTTGGTAATCCAGTGACCATACAGCTTTGCAACGCCGTACGGGCTTCTCGGATAAAACGGAGTCTTTTCCGTCTGCGGCATTTCCTGTACCAGACCGAACATTTCAGAAGTCGATGCCTGATAGAAACGGCAAGACGGCTTTACAAACTTGATTGCTTCCAGCATTTTTGTAACGCCCAGTGCGTCAATTTCAGCGGTTGCCATCGGCTGTTCCCAGCTGGTCGCAACAAAAGACTGTGCTGCCAGATTGTAAACTTCATCTGCCTGTGAAATCTGCATCGCACGAATCAGAGAAATTTCATCGGTCATGTCCGCATAGATAAAATGAATTTTTTCCTTGATGTGATCCACATTGCCGTAATCAACGACACTCTTTCTCCGCATCAGTCCATATACTTCATAGCCCTTTTCCAGCAGCAATTCTGCCAAATAAGAACCATCCTGTCCCGTAATTCCGGTAATCAATGCATGTTTGCTCATTGTTTTTATTTCCTCCTACTTCTACCTTTTTACCATTTATTTATTCTTGGTTGTCTTTATAACAATGCGTCCCGATTGCAAATTCGCAGGTTTTCAATGACCTTTTTCACGTCTTGCGTGCTGTCCTTTGCACAAATCAAGGTTGCATCTTCGGTATCAATCACAATCAGATTTTCCACCCCAACGGCTGCAATCAGTTTTTTCTGTCCGCAGATAATACTTCTCTGCGTGTTGACGGTGATGACATCGCCCTCAATATAGTTGCCATAATCGTTCGTCTTATTGATGCGTTCCATCGCCAGCCAGTTTCCAACATCATCCCAGCCAAAGCTGCCCGGCACGGTGAAAATCTGGTCTGCCTTTTCCATGATGCCATAGTCTACAGATTCACTTGGGAATCCTTCATAGACCCGTTCCAAGGTGTCTGAAAAGGCATCTGTTCCATCTGCTGCCGCAATCTCCATCGAGCCAGCGTAAACCGTCGGCAGGAACTGTTCCAGATTGTGCAGAATCGTGCTGCTCTTCCAGACAAACATCCCACTGTTCCAGAGGTAACAATGAGCTGCCAAATATTCCTTTGCCGTGTCCAAATCCGGCTTTTCTACAAACTTCTCCACTGGATAAACGCCCGGCATATGGGATTCGGAACGGTTCGCAAAGCGAATATAACCATAACCCGTTTCCGGATACGTTGGCGGAATGCCAATGGTAACGAGCCGCTCGCCCTGCTCTGCAACGGCGATTGCCTGCCGCAAGGTATCTACATACAGGGATTCATAACGAATCAAGTGGTCAGACGGCAATACCAGCATCATGGCTTCCCCGCAGCGTTTCTGAATCACCGCTGCCGCCAGTCCAATACAGGGAGCTGTATTACGGCTGCATGGTTCGGGCAGAATGTTTTCTGCTGGCAGTTCCGGCAGCTGTTCCTGCACAAGGGCAGCATACCGCTGATTGGTGACTACATAAATGGCATCCATCTCCAGCAAGGGCTTCAGACGGTTGACCGTCTTTTGCAGCATGGTTTCCTTGTCCGCTGTCAGGGAAAGGAATTGTTTTGGTTTTGCCGTGCGGCTGCGTGGCCAGAAGCGTTCGCCTCGTCCACCTGCCATAATAACAGCAGTCAATTTCATGATGATTTGTTCTCCTTTTTTTCTTCGGAAGCAGCTGCCTCCGGTTCTGCCACGTGTTTTTGTACGGGAATATGGGTCTGCTCATGCAGTTCCTCGTTTGACTCTCCCGGAAAAAGTGCCGTCTTGATGGTCATCAGCAAAATCTGCAAATCCAGCAGCAGAGAATACTTTTCAATATACATCAAGTCCATTTTCAGCTTGTCGTACGGGGTTGTATCATACAGCCCGATAACTTGTGCATATCCCGTCAAGCCTGCCTTTACCCGCAGACGAAATGCAAATTCCGGCATCTCTTCTTCGTATTTTTCTGCCAGTTCCGGACGTTCCGGTCTTGGCCCAACGACTGCCATATCACCCTTGAAGATGTTCCAGAGCTGCGGCAACTCGTCCAGCCGACATTTTCGGAGCACTTTGCCCACACGGGTGATGCGGTCATCCTCGCTTTTTGCCAGCTGTGGACCATGTTCTTCGGCATTGCAGACCATGCTGCGAAATTTATAAACATAGAATGGTTTGCCGTTATACGTTAAGCGTTTCTGCCGATAGAGCACCGGCCCGCCATCATCCAATTTAATGGCGATACAGACCCCAATACTCACCAGCAGTACCGGCACTGCTAAAATCAGCGAAAATGCCAAATCAAACAGCCGCTTTACAAACCGCTGTTCCAGCCGCAAGCCACTGTTTCGACAGAGCACCAACGGCGTATCAAACAAGCGAATCTCTTCACCGCCTCGGATGATGATATCTGAAATCTTCGGAACAATGTAAGTTCGCATCTGCCGAGAGAAACAGTATTTCAAAAGGTCATTTCGCAGCTGCCCCGGCACATCGCAGAGAATCACGCCTTCATAGTTTGCAATCGTTTCCACAATGGCGGATTTTTCCTGATGGCTATCCACACAAGCACAAATCATATATTTTTCCACACGCTGGCTCATTTTCAACACCAGCTCTGCGGCTGCCCGGTCGCCATAGACAACGACAAGCCGCCTTGGCGGGTAAATCTGAAAATAAAGCTTGTTGCAGAAAAAAATCCACAGCAGCAAGATAATCAAATCAATGCCCATTAAAATCACAAACGGCAAGAGCCTTGCAAAATGTCGGCTGATAAGGCTGACTTGTAAATATGTCACCAAATTCACGCAGAATAGGGAGAGCATCTGACTATAAAACGAATCACTTCGCTTTAAATAGCCCACTTTCAGCCCACCAAATGCCTTCCCAAATAACAATACTAGGACGGCATATAACAAAATCATGACCCAGTTGCCACGCCGATAAAACGGCAGCAACAAAAAATCACTGTAAAAACGATACCAAATAAATGCGAAGCAGCCCGTCAAGGCTGCCAGTAAAACGCCAATCGAGCAAAAGGAGAAAACGCCACGATATTGGTCACGATTTTCCACAAATGCTTTCTTTTTTTGGCACATATGGGATTCACCACCTGTCGGTCATTCCAAAATATCAAGACTATTATAACAAAGCAGGGGGACAGTGTCAAGCATTTCCGAAATTTTCACCATCTTCTCACAATGCAAAACCCGTCAAAATCCGTCATTTCTGAAAAAAGAGAAGCAGAACCGCTTGCACGATTCTGCTTCTCTCTTTCCAATGAACCAATAGTCAATTAGCGATTTGAACGCAGCCGCCGAAGAATCATACGGATTCGCTGCGGCTGTAAGTAATTTTTGACGGTATGCAAAAATGTAACCATTGGGGAAACTGTTACTTTCACATTCTGCTGATGAGAAGGCACTTGTCCAACCAATACGTTATCAACTTCCGGACATTGCAACAGCATACTGCAAAGCTCCATCACGGCTTCTTTTGTCCAAGCCGAATCAGAATCGGAAATTGAAAAATCATACCGCTGTGGTGATACCTGTCGGCAAACCAGCCAAAGAGCAGCAGATTGTTCTTCTGAATGGAAGGAACAATTCTGTTCTTTCAGGTGATTCTTCATGATGGTTGCCATATAGGAATCCCCCGCTGTTTGCGGTGTTTTTACCGTCACCATAATCCAATTTGGTGTACTCATCGTTTTTCCTACCTCTTATTCCTGATTTCTGCCAAAAATCATGTCATTTTATCCAGTGTCGATTCGACACACTTAGGAGATCGCATAAAAATAGAAATAATCTGAATCGCCGGCGTACTGTACGGCAATACAATCCTGAATGGGATACCCCTTTAACGGATAAACCAAAATTGTATAAACACGGTCACTTTCTGACTGAATGGCAACAGAAAATCCGGCAAGGTCATCCAAATCTTCATAGGAAACCGCACTATAGTCGGTCTGATAATGCACGCCATTCCAACGGGCATACTGAAAATCAAAAAGCGAACCATAAGTTGCAACGCCACGGAATGTTGTGGTAGTGGTTTCTGGTTCTTCGATTGCATTCGTTTCCACAGCAGTGGTTGTGAGAACGGGGGCTGGCTCAGTACAAATTGGTTCTGTCTGAATTGGCTCTTCTGGCGGTTCTTCGATTCCGGCATCAGGCTCTTCTATGATTGCAGCTGGTGGCTCAGCAGTCTGTACCGTCGTTGTCTTACTAGCGGTAACCGTCTGTTTTGCTGCGGAAGCGGTTGTCCGCAAGGTAGTCTGTGTTTTCGTTGTGGTTTGAACTTGTAAAGTTGTTGTTGTCTGTGCTGGCAAGGTATGCGGTGTGGTCGTTTCCGTCGGCTGTTCGCTGACGGATGGTGCTGGCAACAATTCCGCTGTTCGGCGGTCAGTGAGGTGCAGCCCTGCCAACGCAACCGTAACGGTCATACAGCACAGTGCAGCGGCACGGGCAAATGTTCCAAACGAACATCGCTGTAAGAAGAACGGTGGTTTTTTGGATGCTGTTTGCGGCGTTTCTGCCTGCATTTTTTGCAAGATTGCTTGCTTCATCCGTTCTTTCGCCGCTTCATCCGGATTGAGATTGTCCCAAATGGCTTTCCAGTCCTGCTGCATATCCGTCACCTCCGATCTTTTTTTGGAGTGCTTCTCTGCCTCGCTTGAGGAGCGAACGCACTGTGGATTCTTTTTTTTGCATCATTTCTGCAATTTCCTTGCAGGAATACTCTTCATAATAATAGAGATATAGAACTGTTTTATATTTTTCCGGCAGCTGCATGAGGGCTTTCAAAACTGCAGTTTCTTCCGGCGTTTGATTGTCGGATTTTAACACTTCTTCCCAATCTTCTACTTCTTGTCGTTTTTGCCACAGCCAGCTGTGCAGCATATTCTTACAGACGTTGGAAGCAGTTACCACTAACCAGCCTCTTAAATGAGCATCGTTTTCCAATGGTTTTTGCGATTGCATCAACCGCAGGAATGTTTCCTGAACGGCATCTTCGGCATCGGTACGATTTTTTAAAAAGCTGTAGCAAATGCGATAAACAGCGTCAACATGCTGCACATAGAGTTCCGTAAACGCAGCCTCATCCAGCGGGTTGACGCTTTGCATGGTCATTCCCTCCCTACTCGTCCCAATTGCGAACAATCAAGACTTGTTTTCTCTGCATTTCTCCTTTCATTATACCACGATTCCTATTTGATTGCTACAGCACAATATGAATCAATTTTGAACAACTCATAAAATGTTAAATATTGACCAAATTTCGATTTTTTTATCTGTATTTGTCTTTTTTACAGGAAAAACAAAAAATGCGGACACAGCATCGGGGAGAATCTGCAATCCGCATCATTTTTGCCAAAAAACACAAGTGGTATGTTTCTGTTTTCCCAATCCCAGACCATTTTTCCAGAATAGTCTGTCCTTTCCGGACTGGTTCCTCGTACCGCACAGTGCAATCCCCCATCACACCGCCCTTTCTCACGGCTTAGAGGAGCAACAGAACCGCATACTTCTTGTTCACACGGCAAGACCTGCCGCAAAAAATCCCTTCACTATAGATACAATTTTGTGGCAGGAAAAGTTGCAAAATCTGCAAAAAAATTTTTTATTTTTTTGCTTTTGTAGGAATGCACAAAACAGACATCTGATTCTTATGCAACTTTCATAGAAATATCCGTAAAAAAATCTGGTTCTTTTTGAAAAAAGCGTTTTCTTTTTCTTTTTTTTATGGTATAATAAAACTGTGCATGCAGTGCCTGCAACCCAGCCGCTGCTCAGTTCTGCCACTATCTATTCTGTTGCAGAACGAAATTTATCACACCAAGAGGAGATGCTATGAATCAATACAAACGGCTCGCCGCCAACACCATGATTTTTGCAATTGGTTCGTTCGGCTCTAAAATCTTAACGCTGTTTCTGACAAAACTCTACACTGCCAACATCAATCCGGCAGACATCAGCACCAAAGAACTGCTCGAACAGACTGCAAACTTTTTAATTCCAATTGTTACGTTTTCCATCACAGATGCGATTCTACGATATGGACTGACCCGAAATTATGACAAGGGGAAAATTTTCACATCCTCTTATCTGGTACTTGGTTTGGGTGTCTGTGTCATGCTTGCCCTGTCGCCGCTCATGCGACTATTGCCCTATACAAGCGGCTATCTATGGCTTTTAATGCTCTATGTGTTTATGTCCTCACTGCGTTCCATTCATTCGCAGTTTGTGCGAGCGAGGGGCATGGTCACGCTATTTGCATTTGATGGCATTCTTGCCACGATTACGCTATTTATCTTCAATGTCATTTTCATTGCCCTACTGAATATGGGCATCACGGGCTTCCTGCTCTCTGTCATTTGCTCCGACTTCCTATCTGCGGTTTTCTTGTGGTGGATTGCAGACCTTCGGAAATATCTCCATCGAAAATACATCAGCCCGAAAATGACAAGGCTGATGATTCGCTTTTCCATTCCGCTGATTCCAACTACTCTGCTTTGGCTGGTAACGGGCTTTTCTGACCGGCTGTTTCTGCGGTATATGGACGGGCCTCCGAATTTAGTTGGCGACACTGCCGCTGGTATTTATGGCATTGCTTCCAAATTGCCGAACTTGATTTCTACTGTTTCCACGGTATTCTATCAGGCATGGAATATGTCCGCCATCCTGGAAAACGATTCTGCAAACCGCAGCCACTTCTACAAACAGGTTTTCTCTGCTTATGAGTCGTTTCTTGTCATTGCCAGCTCAGTTTTGATTGTGTTTGTCCGTCCGTTTTCCGACTTGCTGATTAGTACCAGCACGTACACGGAATATGCGGATGCCTATCGATATACACCAATTCTGATTATTTCCGTCTTTATGATGTGTTTGAATCAGTTCTTCAGCAGTATTTATGCGGCTTCCCAGCATACCTCCCACTCGTTCTGGACAAGCTTGATTGCTGCGATTGTCAACCTGATTCTGAACTGGCTGTTGATTGGTGCGTTGGGCATTTCCGGTGCAGGTTTTGCAACCTTTGTCAGCTATCTGGTCAGCTATCTGATTCGTGTTGTCGATACCAAACGGTATGTGCCGTTCCACATCGACCACACACGATTTACATTGAATCTCGTTCTGATGTTTGCGATGACATTCGTCACCATTCAAACACCGCCGGCTTGGCATGTGATTGATGGCGTTCTGCTGACATTTACTGTTTTGTATAACTTCAAAGATTTGGTTTCTACAGTTCGGAGAGTATTGAAACGGGGATAAATGATTCTTGGGCAATGAATTGCGTATGATTCGGCAAAATCGCTTTGCTCTTTGCCTGTGTGCTGTTCGCCGGGGGGTGCGTTGTCTGAATTGCTTATGAATAATTTCTTAGATTGCAGTTTGTTTGAAGTTTTTTGTTTTTTAGAATGGCGAACAACATTTACTGATTTCTCTTAGATTTTCATACGATCTAATCAATACCTCTGTTAAGGGGGACAGCTTGTCCCCCTTAACAATTCCCCACCGCCGAGCTGAGCCAGCTCGACCGCAGTTCGCCTGCGGCGAGAAATGTTTCATTGTCTATCAATCCATCAATCCAATCATTCTATAGAAAGGTCGTGTTTTTATGGCAACACCGCACAATCAAGCAAATCCTGGTGAGATTGCAAAAGTCGTTCTCATGCCTGGTGACCCATTACGGGCAAAATTCATTGCAGAAACCTATTTAGAACATCCTGTCTGCTACAACACCGTTCGGAACATGCTGGGCTATACGGGCACTTATCAGGGCGTTCCGATTTCCGTACAGGGCAGCGGTATGGGCATGCCGTCTATGGGCATTTATTCCTATGAACTGTTTCACTTCTATGATGTAGATGCCATTATCCGCATTGGTACTGCTGGCGGTGTTGCAGATTCTGTCAAGCTACGAGATTTGGTGCTGGGAATGGGTGTCTGCACGGATTCCAACTATGCAGCACAATACAACCTGCCGGGCACATTTGCCCCGATTGCAGACTTCTCCCTGCTGGAAGCGGCAGTTTCTGCGGCAAGAACACTGAAAAAGCCGTTCCATGTCGGAAATTTATGCTCCAGCGACCACTTCTATACGGAAAATGACCCCCTGCCGAAATGGGCAAAGATGGGCGTTTTAGCGGTAGAGATGGAATCGGCTGCCCTCTATTGCAATGCGGCAGAAGCTGGCAAGAAAGCCCTCTGTATCACGACAATTTCAGACTGCCCATTGCGGAATGAATCCACGTCCGCCGAAGAACGGCAGACCGCTTTCACCGATATGATGGAACTGGCGTTGCAGACTGCTGTTTCTGTGCAAAAATAAGAAAATTTTCTTTTTTTTCAGAATTATTTAAGTATATTCTGCTATACTAAAGGTTGGAATGAACTTCCAGCACTTCCCCAAAGTGTGAAAACCGCTGCACGGTGACGCTCGTGACAGCGGTTTTTTTATAGTTAGCAACACTTGCATTTCTTGTTCGCAATTTTTCTCTTGTAATTCTGCCGAAAATATGCTATAATAAAGAGAATCGCAGCCCTATCTCGGCTGCAATCAGCAAATTAGGAGGGATTTCCATTGGCAGCAAAACCATATTACATCACGACCCCGATTTATTACCCGTCCGGCAATCCGCATATCGGACATTGCTATACAACGGTTGCCTGCGACTCCATCGCTCGTTACCGCCGGATGCAGGGCTATGATGTCATGTTCCTCACCGGTACCGATGAACACGGTTTGAAAATCGAACAGAAAGCCGCTGAAAAAGGCGTTACCCCAAAGGAATATGTAGACGAAATCGTAAAAACATTCAAGAGCCTTTGGTCGTATATGAACATCAGTTATGACCGCTATATCCGGACAACGGATGATTATCACATTGAAACCGTACAGAAAATCTTCAAGGAACTGTACGACAAGGGCTATATCTACAAGGGCAAGTATCAGGGAAAATACTGTACACCATGCGAAAGCTTCTGGACAGAATCCCAGCTGGTAGACGGCAAGTGTCCGGAATGCGGCAGACCAGTCATTGAGGCAGAAGAAGAGGCATATTTCTTCAAGATGTCCCCGTTCGCTGACCGCATCACCCACCTGTTGACCGAAACCGACTATTTACAGCCGAAAACCAGAGCAACCGAACTCGTCAACAACTTCATCAAGCCGGGTCTGGAAGACCTCTGCGTTTCCAGAACCTCTTTCACTTGGGGCATTCCGGTTACCTTCGACCCGAAGCACATTGTCTATGTTTGGGTTGACGCTTTGTCAAACTATATCTCTGCACTGGGCTTCTATAACGATGCTTACCACGATTATGACCGTTTCTGGCCAGCAGATGTGCACATGGTTGCAAAGGATATTATGCGATTCCATGCAATCATTTGGCCTGCGATCTTAATGGCTTTGGATTTGCCGTTGCCGAAACATCTGGCAGTACATGGCTGGATTACCTTCAATGGGCAGAAAATGAGTAAATCTCTGGGCAATGTCGTAGACCCGTTTGTACTGGGCGAACGCTATGGTGCAGATGCGATTCGGTATCACATCCTCCGAGAAATGGCTCTGGGTTCTGACAGCTCGTTCTCCAACGAAGTTCTGATTACCAGAATCAATTCCGACCTTGCAAACGGTCTGGGCAACTTGGTTTCCCGTACGGTTGCCATGGTGGACAAGTATTTCAATGGCACACTGCCGGAAGACCGAGAAGCTGGCGAATTTGATGATGATTTGATTGCAACCGCAACCGCTCTGCGGGAAAAGGTAGACGGCTTTATGGATCAGACACAGCTGAACCATGCTTTGGCTGAAATCTTCAAGGTTGTTTCCCGTGCAAATAAGTACATCGACGAAACTGCACCTTGGGTTTTGGCAAAGGACGAAAGCAAGAAGGCTCGTCTGGCAACCGTTCTGTACAACCTGCTCGACACCATTCGGATTATCTCGACATTGCTCTCTGCCTTTATGCCAACCACAATGCCGAAGGTTTTGGAACAGATTGGTGCAGGCGAAGCAGACCACACCTATGAAAACGCTGCATCGTTTGGTGTTCTCCCAAAAAATGTCACGGTACACAAGGGCGAAATTCTTTTCCCGAGAATTGATGTAGAAAAGGAAATCGAAGAACTGAACGCCATCATCAAGAACAACGAACCGCAGCAGCCAGCAGAAGAAGAAGCTGCTCCAGTTGCAGAACTTGCTCCGGAAATCACCATTGACGATTTCGCTAAAGTTGATTTGCGGATTGCAAAGGTCGTAGCATGCGAAAAGGTGAAAAAGTCGAAAAAGCTGTTGAAATTGCAGCTGGATGACGGCATGGGCGGCAGACAGGTTGTTTCTGGTATTGCACAGTGGTACAAGCCGGAAGACCTCATTGGAAAGAAAATCATTCTGGTTGCAAACCTCAAGCCGGCAAAACTCTGCGGCGTAGAGAGCAATGGTATGATTTGTGCGGCAGATGCTCCGGATGGCAGTGCAAGTGTAATCTTCCCAGACCAGAGCTTGCCTTGCGGTGCAAAGATTCGATAACTTCCACATTGCAATTTTCATAAAAATACAAAAAGAACCGTTGATGCAAGGAAAAACAACCTGCATCAGCGGTTCTTCTGTTTATTCGGGCTCTGTCAAAATCACCCGATAGCCATCGTGCCATGCGTGAATATGGTCTGGATGGGTTTTTGCGTAGGTGAACATGGTTTCTGCCAGCCCCTCCCGCAGGAACGCCTGCAACTGCTCTACTTCATGCAGCTGCACGCCTGTACACAAATCTGAAATGGAAATACAAACCGCTCCATTCTCTGTTCGCATGAGCCGAAACGGCCAGACTTTACAATCAAACGGCTTGTCCTGCTCTGATAAGCCACAGCCGTGCTCGGTCAGCACTGGACAGGCATATAATTCCTCGCCTTTGAGCGGCGGAGCGGCAAAGGTTTGTTCTGCCCCAACGGGAACAAACGCTGTTTCTGGGCGGTATTTCTGAATCGCTGCCACTGTTTCTTTCGGCAGCACAGGCAATTCCCAGATGTCACTTGCATCAAACTGGCAGCACAATTGACACGCTGCACAGGTCGTTCGAGATAAAATCTTTTTCAACATTGCATCCAATTCCTTTCGCCCTTTCCACAATGAACTGTGGAAACTTTTGTATTTGACAAGAACATTCCACAATTTTAATTGCAATCATCGCTCCAAATAGAACATGATACAAAAAGGGGCTTTCTATCCAGAAAGCCCCTTTTTCAACTTGTAATCCTGAAAAATCTCGCTTACTTTTCGAGCGGTACAACCCAGTTGAACGGATCCGGCAACTTGCCCCACTGAATACCAGTCAGGGTATCGTAAATTCTCTGAGAAATCTTACCAATCTTATTGTTGTTGATTTCCATCACCTTATCATCCCACTTCAGATGACCAACCGGAGAAATAACGGCTGCAGTACCTGTACCAAAGACTTCGTCCAGCTTGCCTGCATCATAAGCATCTGCAATTTCCTGAATGGTGATCCGGCGTTCTGATACCGGCAGACCCCAGCTCTTGCACAGTTCAATGGTAGACTTTCTGGTGATACCAGACAGAATCGAACCTGTTTCCAAAGACGGTGTAACGATTTCGCCATCAATTACAAAGAAGATGTTCATTGCACCAACTTCTTCGATATACTTCTGTTCTACACCATCCAGCCACAGAACCTGAGAATAGTTCTGCTTATGAGCATCATCCTGGCTGTGCAAAGAAGCAGCATAGTTACCGCCAGTCTTTGCATAACCCATACATCCACGAACGGTACGAACGTACTTGTCTTCTACATAGATGTTGACCGGATTCAGACCCGATGCATAGTATGCACCAGACGGAGAAAGAATAATCATAAACAGATACTGTGCACCCGGACGAACGCCCAAGAACGGGTCAATTGCAATGATAAACGGACGAATATACAGGGAAGTACCTTCCAGATGCGGTACCCAATCCTTTTCCACTTCCAGCAGTTCCATCAGGCACTGCATGCCCAGTTCTACCGGCAATTCCGGAATGACCAGACGTTCATTGGAACGGTTCAGACGCTTAAAGTTTTCTTCCGGACGGAACAGCTGAATTTTATCATCGGCAGTCCGATAAGCCTTCAAGCCTTCAAATACAGTCTGACCATAATGGAAGCACATTGCTGCCGGACTCAGGCTGATGTTATCATACGGAACAATTTCCGGGTCGTGCCAGCCCTGACCTTCGTCATACGGCATAATCAGCATATGGTCGGTAAAGATATGACCAAAGCCCAATTTGCTTTCATCCTGCGGCTTTTCCTTTAAGGTTGCCGCTAACTTTTTCTTGATTTCCATGATACAATCCCTCTTTTTTCATGATGGTAACAGAAAACAGGAGGAAAAACTGCTGCTTTCTGCTATTTAATCCTATTATAGCACAAATCTGCACCGTTTGCAATTCCATTTGCAAAAAAAAATCGGAAAATTACAAAAAAAATCAGGTACAGCGATTGGATTCGCTGCACCCGATTCGGTTCTTCTGTCAGCAGATGCTACTTACTTCAGGAACAGGCTGAGAATGATGTCTGTTCCGAGTTTGATTCCACCGCCAACAAGCACACATAGCAAAATCAATCCGAACAAGCCGCCCATACAACACACCTCTTTCTTAAAAAAAAACGACCGGCTTTCTGTTTTCTTACAAGTGCATTGTATCATTCCAATTATTCAAAAATGATAAAACTGCTGATTTTTTTGCTCAAAAACAAACCCAGACAGAATCTCTGTCCGAGCTGTTTTTCAGAATCCTTTTTCTTCATCTTCTTATAGGGGTGTGCTTGATTATAAAATACAGTATTGTTAGACTTTTATACTGTTTCTGCTGGCTGCTCCACATCGTCTATGATGTTTGGACTGGTACACCATACCAATGTCGTTGTGCAGGTTGTTCCCGACTGTTTGCAGGCATCACAACGCCAGTCCTGATAAAGATACACTGTACAATGTCCCAGATGTTTATTTCCGTGAGAATGATGGAAAGCTAGTGTTCCAATTACACAATTGTCTTAAGATTTGGCTTTGTTTTGTAGAACACCTTTCTACGATATTTTGGGGCAAATACAATTATGTATGTCATTCACTTTGTGATGACCTCCTTTTGATTATTTTTGCAGTTGGTAGCCGCAATCTTATTATAATCAAAAGGAGTTCTTTTTTCAAGGCCCATCGCTATGCTATAAGCTCTTTTGAACCCCCGACCTAGCCGGGGGTTTTCTTATTACAAAAAAGACCTGCTCCACAAAATACAGAGCAGGTCTTTTTCAACTCATTTTGAATGAATCCAGTTTTTATAAAGATTCTTTCTTTGCAGCAGCTTTCTTCATAAAGGATTCGCTCTTTACCAAGAACCGCTTATGCGTGCAATGTCCCACTTCGCCAACTTCATCGGATGCAGTAATGGCAAATGTGATTTCCCGACCGGATACCGCTGTAATTTCTGCAGTTGCAGTCACGGTCATGCCCTCTGGTGTAGCTGCGGTATGTGCCAAATCCAACGCTGTTCCAACGGTGGTTTCGCCATCCTCCAGAAATTCTGCAACAGCTGCACACGCTGTCTTTTCCATCAGTGCTGCCAGCATTGGTGTTGCGAATACCCGCAATGAACCGCTGCCAACAGTCACGGCAAGCTGTGCCTCTGTTACCTGCACGCTGGCAGATGCCTTTGTTCCAATTGTAATGGGCTGCATAAAAATGCCTCCTGTTCTTATTTTTCCAGAAAACACAAGTTGTTTTCTTTATTCCGTATCCGTATTTGTAGAACTGTCCGGTGCTTCTTCCTCCACCGCATCTGGCGACAGCATATCGCCTAAAATCCGGTCATAAGTCAGCGTATCCAGCTTTTCATTTCGTTCCTGTCCCGGTGCATAGTTGGTGGAGTAAACCGGTGTTACCGGCATTTCATCCATCATGCTCTGTGTAAAGGAATCCTTCGGCATGCCAACTTCCTGCATCATCACATACGGCAGATAGAAAACAGAAACTTCTTCCTTCGGCTGTACCTTTGTCATATCCAAACCGAAGTTGTTCCACATGACATACTTCTGTTCATAGAGTGTACTGCAATTCTCACTCGTGATACCCAGCTGTGCATAAATGCCATCTTCGCCCCGCAAGGATGGAAAATGGTCGCCGATAAACAGCACGATTGTCGGTTCATCCAACTTGCTCAGACGGTCAATGAAATCTGCCAGACCATCTGAAGAATGCTTTACCCACTGCAAATAGTTGTCAAATTCTGTTGCACCTGTTCCCTGATTGTATGGCTGGTGGTTCTGCATTGTGGTTGCATGCAGATACAGCGGTTCATCAGTATCTGTAATCAGCTGTTCAATCTGATTATAAACGGTATTGTCATCAATATACGTTCCATACAGGTCAACCGGTACAGTGAAATCATCTTCAAAAATCATGGTATCGAATGAGAACCGGCTATAAATTGAACGACGGTTGTAGAAACTGCCTTGGAATGGATGAACATAAGCGGTAGAATAACCCTGTGCCTTATAATAGGATGGAATGGTCGGCTGCTGCCGTTCAAGCAGCATTCTCTGCGGCATATTCGGGTCATTCAGTGACTTTACAGGCAGACCAAACAGCAGTTCAAATTCTGTCCGAACGGTATAGCTTGCATAGGTCGGTGCAATCGCAGTGCCAGAAACGCCTTTCGCTGCAACTTCGTCCAGACCAGCATATACATCATCCGGAATGTTCAGTTCGTCAAATACTCGAAAATCGGCATAAGATTCCGACATGATTTCAATGACATTCGGTTTTACGCCGTCTTTGAAATTGGTCTGGTCGGTCACTTCGTCCAGATACTGGGCAACAGTAGAATCTTTATTTTCTTCATATGCAACAGGTTCTTCCAGTCGGTTGGCGATGTTTTCCGAACCTGTCTGCATAAAGAATGCCAAAAATCCGTTGTTTTCAAATTTTTCATTCAGAATAAAGGTATTATCTGCCTTGGAAACATCCACACCGAAAAAAGCGTAAACCGGTGTGGACAGGGTTGGTACTAAAATGACCAATGCACAAGCCAGCAAACAGGACAATCCTGTAATCATTCGCCGCAGCCGCTTGGTGTGCAGCGAAAACTTCGGATTAAACCAAAATGACACCACAATATATGCCAATACAATGCCAACAAAAATAATCAAACGAGGCGTAATTTTAATGTACGCAAAAGACGTTAAACTCTTGACACTGCGAAATAGTTTCATATCTGTCATGATCAAGTGGTTGCCATTCGTGTTGTATTTGAATAGCTCTGTAATACTCAGTGCCATATACAACACGCTTTGCAAGAGCATGGCGAGCCATCCTTTCCGGAACAGTAGCAATGCCCCTAGGAAAATCAATCCGGCAATCAAAATGTTGAATAACATGATAGTCGGATGGTCTGCAATAAAAATGACCAGCTTGCTGAGATATTTATCTTGGTTCAGCTCAGCCATGCAGACAATGAAAATCGGAAACAACAACAGCAACATGCGATTGGTCATCGTGAACCGCAGTGTGTTCTCATTCCGCCGTTCATTACAGGCACAAATCTTTGCCCGCAATGCAGAAATAATCTTATGTAGCGACTCCATAACGGAACAATTCCCCTTTCAATGATGGATAAACTGCCGATTTTACGGACAGTTTTTCGTTTTTTCGCTTTTGTGCTATCCTTTACTATAGCACAAGTTGCAGAAAACTGCAAGTCTTCCTTTTATCATTTTTCCGCTTTTTTTAGATTTTCGTGAAAAGTGAAAAAAGCCTTTCTTCTCCTGCTGATTTTTTGTATATTTTCGTTAGATTTTACAATGCTTTTCCACGTCTTTTTATAGAGCGGCTGCATCCGCTTTTCCACAGACGATTCCAAAACCATCCATGCTTTCCACAATTTTATGTTGTCCGTCTGAAACGGGCGTTTAAAGCAGTCTGTCCGTGAAAATCCGAAAATTTTCTCAAAATGAGTAATTTTTTTCAAAAAAGGCTTGACAATCTTTCCAAAACGAATTATAATAAGATTCACACGTTACTCATTTTGAAAAATATGAAAGGAGATTCCCCTCTTATGAATGCCATGTTAGAAGCCTATCGCAACAGCTGCAACCAGCTGACCATTCGCATTTCCGAATTATCACAGCAAATTCAACAGACCTGCTCCCAAACAGAAGCGGATTGCCTGAATCACCGCAAACACCTGCTCCAAACAGAACGCTTGGAATTACTCCGGGATATGCAGGATATGCAGCCCTATGTAAGGGGGAATGTGCATGAACCATAAACGCTTTCATCTCCCGATTGAGTTAATTACCGATTCCCATTCACAGGAACAGAAAGCGAACCAATGGTTGGAATTTTTGATAGAAAATTGCTTAACTGCAAGACAAAAACAAATTCTTGTGCTATACTATTATGAGAAGCAGACACTCCGAGAGATTGCCGCTCAACTCGGCATTACCGAATCCACAGCCTGCCGCACGAAAAATCGTGCCTGTCGGCGGCTCTCTCATTATGCCTATCCAAATTCCATCCGAAAGGAGCTTTCCAACCATGAAGACCCCGATTTATGATGCCCTGCAAGCATATGCAGACCGTCAGCCCATTCGTTTCCATATGCCCGGTCACAAGGGGCATTCTGCCATTCCTGCTTGGAATCCACTGTATGCCCTGGATATTACAGAAATCTCCGGTGCTGACAGCCTGTTAGAAGCAGATGGCATTATTGCAGAAAGCGAACAGATTGCAACTGCTCTGTTTTTCTCTGCTGGAACGGTCTATTCCTGTGCCGGTTCTACGGGATGCATTCAAACGATGCTGACCCTTATGAAACAGGAAAACCGCACCATCATCGCTGCTCGAAATGTTCACCGCAGCTTTTTAAACGCCTGCATCCTGCTGGGCTTAACCGTCAAGTGGGTATATCCGGAAACCAATAACGGACTGCTCTCCGGACAGTATACCCCAGAACAGTTTGCTGCTGTGCTTGCGGAAACCAAAGAGCCTGCCTGCGTCTATGTGACTTCGCCGGACTACCTCGGAAAAACCGCTGACATCGCTGGCATTGCTGCCGTCTGCAAGCAATACAACGCTCGTTTCTTAGTTGATAACGCCCATGGGGCACATCTTGCCTTTCTCAAAGATGGCAAGCACCCCATTCAAAACGGTGCAGATTTCTGCTGCGACTCTGCCCACAAGACATTACCTTGCCTGACAGGCTGTGCCTATTTACACGCTGCCCATGAGGAGGATGTTCCACGCATCAAAGATGCGATGTCAATGTTCGTTTCTACCAGTCCTTCCTATTTAATGCTGCTCTCGCTGGATGTTTGCAATGCCTATCTAGCCGGAAAAATCCGCAGCGACTTGGAACGTATCTGCAAGCGAGCAGCTGCCCTGAAAAAGCGACTCTCGGAAAAATATGTCTTTCTGGACGGCGACCCGCTGCACCTGACCATTGATGCAGCTGCCTCAAAACTGGACGGTCTGGACTTGGCAGCTCGCTTGGAACGGGCGGACTGCGTGCCAGAATATGCAGACCGGGAAACGGTTGTACTATTATTATCGCCTTATAATGTGCCGGAAGAACTGGATGTTCTGGAAGTTACGTTGCATATGATTGTCGCCGAATCGTATCCGAAAACACAAACGGCGGAAATTTTACTGCCACAACCGGAAGTTGTTTGTAATATGCGAGAAGCCGCACTTGGTGCACAGGAGATTATTCCCGTTGCGGAAAGCATTGGTCGAATCTGTGCAGCAGTCAAAGTGCCCTGCCCGCCAGCTGTTCCGATTGTATGCAGCGGGGAACGGATTGATGCCCAGAGTGCAGCGGTTTTGCAGCATTACGAGATTTCAGAAATCGCTGTGGTGAAAGAGGTGGATTCGAAAGAATCTATAGCATCTATTGCGGAAGAACCGGATTCAGAAACAGAAGCAACCACATCAGAAGCGTAAAAATAAATAGTATCAAACAGCAAAAAGCGGCGGTGCTCAAGGCACTGCCGCTTTTCTGTATGATTATGGGAAAGGTTCAGCCTGTTTAATTAATACATGCCGCCCATGCCGCCTGCCGGCATTGCCGGAGCTGCTGGCTCATCCTTTTTGATATTTGCAACTGCACTTTCTGTGGTCAATACCATAGATGCAATCGATGCTGCGTTCTGCAAAGCACTTCTGGTAACCTTTGTCGGGTCTACAATACCGCTGCTCAGCATATCGCAGTAAGTTTCGGTGTAAGCATCAAAGCCATAACCAACCTTGCGGCTTCTCCGAATCTTGTCGATGATAACGCTGCCTTCCAGACCAGCATTTGCTGCAATCTGACGGAGCGGTGCTTCCAGTGCACGCAGAATGATTTCTGCACCGGTCTTTTCATCACCCTTCAGAGTCGGAACAAGCTTTTCAATTGCCGGAATTGCATTGATCAATGCAGTACCGCCGCCAGCTACGATGCCTTCTTCTACAGCTGCCTTGGTTGCAGACAGAGCGTCTTCAATCCGCAGCTTCTTTTCCTTCATTTCTACTTCGGTTGCTGCACCAACATGGATAACTGCAACACCGCCGGACAGCTTGCCAATCCGTTCATGCATCTTTTCCTTATCGAAATCAGAGGTAGAAACAGCAATCTGATTCTTGATTTCCTGAATCCGGTCTTCGATGTCTTCCTTCTTGCCAGCACCGCCAACCAGAATGGTGTTTTCCTTGTCGATAACTGCCTGGCTAACATGACCGAGCATTTCCAGTGTTGCATCCTTCAGTTCCATATCCAAATCCTTGGAGATAACCTGTGCACCAGTCAGGATTGCGATATCCTGGAGCATTTCCTTTCTTCTGTCGCCAAAGCCCGGAGCCTTGACTGCTGCACACTTGAATGTGCCACGCAGGTTGTTCAGGATGATGGTGGTCAGTGCTTCGCCTTCGATGTCTTCTGCAATGATTAACAGCTTCTTACCCTGCTGTACAATCTGTTCCAGCAGCGGCAGGATTTCCTGAATGTTGCTGATGGTTCTGTCGGTCAGGAATACCAGTGCATCATCATATACAACCTTCATCTTTTCCCGGTCTGTAATCATATACGGGGACAGATAACCACGGTCGAACTGCATACCTTCTACAACTTCGCTGTAAGTTTCTGCGGTCTTGCCTTCTTCAATGGTGATAACACCGTCTGTTGTAACCTTTTCCATTGCTTCTGCAATCAGCTTACCAACCTTTTCATCTGCGGAAGAAATGGTTGCAACTCTTGCGATGTCTTCTGAACCGGAAACCTTCTTGGAATTTGCCTTGATGGTGTCAACTGCTGCATCTACAGCCTTTGCGATACCCTTGCGGAGTACCATTGGGTTTGCACCAGCAGCGATATTCTTCAGACCTTCGTGAATGATTGCCTGTGCCAGAACGGTTGCAGTCGTTGTACCGTCACCAGCTGCGTCATTGGTCTTGGTTGCAACTTCTCTTACGAGCTGTGCACCCATGTTTTCAAATGCGTCTTCCAGTTCGATGTCCTTAGCAATGGTCACGCCATCGTTTGTGACCAGCGGAGCACCGAATTCCTTATCCAGAACGACATTTCTGCCCTTCGGTCCAAGTGTGATCTTTACGGTGTCTGCCAGCTTATCAATACCAGCTACGATTGCATTTCTTGCATCTGCATTGTATTTAATTTCTTTTGCCATGATTCTTGCACTCCTTTTCTCAAATCAACGGATTGTTACCCTTATTCTACCACTGCGATGATTTCGCTTTCATAAACAACGGTCAGTTCTTCATCATTGTCCTTGATTTTCTGACCAGCGGACTTGCTCAGCAGAACCTTGTCGCCTGCCTTCACTGTCATCGGAATCAATGTACCAGTAGAAGCAACCTTTCCTGCACCACACGCAACAACAGTTGCAGTTGCATAGCTGCTGGAGGCAGCCTTTGTTGTCAGAATCAGACCGCCTACGGTCTTTTCTTCCTTTTCCTCTTCAAACTTTACGATGACTCTATCTGCCAACGGTTTCAACATAACGCTCTTCCTCCTATAAACTTTTATCATTTATCACTTGTATGCTGTTTGTGTTAGCACTCTTTTTTCCTGAGTGCTAATCTTATTATAGCAACTTTTCTGGAAAAATCAAGCCCAAACGCTGCCTTTTTTGTAAAATTGTATGGTTGCACAATTTTGCATGGATAATCGTTGAAAATTTATTGGGTATTTACAGCAATTGTGACGATTTTCCCAGTTCTATTTGAATTTCGCCGGTTTGCCAACAAATACATTTTAGATTTTTACAAATTTCATAATTTACATTTCATACATAAAAAAACCACATAAATTTCACCAAATAATTTCCATCCTGTGTTATCATACTGTTAACAGGCAATTTAAAATTTGCCACAAAAATCAAAAGAACTGTGAGGTTGTATGAATTATGGCATTAGAAAAAGTACTGGTCGTAGATGATGACCCAAATATTTGCGACGTCTTAATGATGTATCTGGAAAACGAAGGATACAGTGTCATTCTCTCCTATGACGGCGAAGAAGCATTGGTGAAGTTCAATGCCCTCAAGCCGGACATCGTTCTGCTGGACGTAATGCTGCCGAGCATGGACGGCTGGCAGGTTTGCCGGGAAATCCGGAAAAAGTCCAGTGTGCCGATTATCATGATCACTGCAAAGGGCGATACCTTTGATAAGGTACTCGGTCTGGAACTCGGTGCAGATGACTACATCGTAAAGCCGTTCGATACGAAGGAAGTCGTTGCTCGAATCAAAGCAATTGCAAGAAGAGTCAGTGCTGCTCCGGCTGAAACTGAAGTGCGGGAAGTGCGTTATGACAAGCTTTCTGTCAACATGACACGCTATGAACTGCGGGTAAATGGCAAGGTTGTTGACACGCCGCCGAAGGAACTCGAACTGCTGTTCTATCTGGCATCCAACCCAAACCGTGTTTACACCCGTGACCAGCTGCTGGATGAAGTATGGGGCTTTGAATACTACGGCGACTCCCGTACCATTGACGTACACATCAAGCGGCTTCGGGAAAAGCTCGAAGGCGTTTCTGACAAGTGGGCACTCAAGACCGTTTGGGGCGTTGGCTACAAGTTTGAATCTGAAGAAGAAGAATAATGAAAGACCGTGCGAAAAAATCTCGCCGCTTTCATCCGCTTTCCCTGCGTTTAATCTGTACAGAAATTCTGGCAATGCTATTGGTGACAGTCATCACTGCGATTCTCAGCATTGTCTGGTATAAGGATTCTGTTTTTACTACTATTGATAAAAATGACCGGGTGATGGCAACCAATCTGGTGCATCACTACGACCGGGAAAAATCAGCGACAGAAACCAGTGCAGAATGGATTCCGGACGGCTATGTACAGGATTTGTTCGACTGGACAACCGATGCTTCCCATACTTTCTATTTTCTATTCGATGAAACTGGAACGTGTCTGATCTGCTCGGGACAAGTCAACTGCAATCGGTCAGAAATTACACTGAATCTGGATGTTCTGAACGATGTTCAGATCAATGGGGAATATTTCTCGGATACGCTTGCCATGCTGAATCCAAAAGAACCCCGTCCTATGATCAGCAATGGTTCTCCGGTGACGTTTACAGAACCGAACGGAACAGAAACGACTTACTATCTGTTCAGTAACACGCATACTTCTGTACTGGACTCATTCACATCTCTTACTTGGATTTATGGGATGCTGTGCTTCGCTGTTTTAACGGCCGCCCTCATTGCAGTTACCGTGTTCTTCCTGACTCGGAATCAAAAGCCGCTGGCAAAGATGATGCAGGTGGCTCAGCAATGTGCAAGGGGCAACTACACGGAACACCTGAATCCGGGCAGCTTTGAAGAACCATCCTATGAGGATATGGCGTACAGCATCAATGAACTTGCCTATGCCGCAGAAAATGCGGAAAATCAGCGGAAACAATTCGTTTCTAATGTTTCCCATGAGCTGCGAACGCCAATGACGATTATCAGCGGATATGTAGACGGCATGCTGGACGGCACTGTTCCCAAAAATAAGCGGATGCAGTATCTTTCGATTGTTTCGCAGGAAATGCAGCGGCTGAAGATTTTGATTTCTTCTATGCTGAACCTGACAAAGTTCGACAATGGAACGATTGAGATTCATTATCAGCTCTTTCCCATTCAAGATTTGGCTTTCCGTACCATTTTGATGTTTGAAAGCCGTCTGGAAAAGCGGAATATTACGCTGGAAGGACTGGATTCTGAACCCGTACAGGTTTGGGGCGACCCCGACCTCATCGGACAGGTCATTTATAACCTATTTGAAAATGCAACGAAGTTCGTCAATACGGGGGGAACGATCACGTTCACTTTTAAAGATGAACCGAATAGCACCAGCATTGCCATCCGGAATACCGGTGCGGGCATTTCCAAAGAAGAATTACCGAAAATTTTTGAACGCTTTTATAAGTCGGATGACTCCAGAAGCCACGACAAAACGGGGCTGGGCATCGGACTGGACATCACCAAACACATTGTGCGTCTGCACAAGGCACAAATTTCTGTGAGCAGCGAAGAGGGCGAATATACCGAATTTCTGATTCGTCTGCCGAAAAAGGATGCTCCGGCAGAATCGCCGACAGAGAATCCCGAAAAGCAGCCAAAAGATGCACGATAAAACAGGCAGACGATGGAACTTTTTTACATCGTCTGCCTGTTTTTTTATTTTGACTTGAAAGGAGTCTGTTTTCTGATGGAAGAACATCCGTTTTCTCCGATTCCGCAGCAGCAGCCTGCTCCACAACAGCAGTCCCCTGCACCGCCGCCCTATACACAGGTTTCCTCCTATGCAGTACCATCACCAACTCCGGAACAGCCGCAGCCTGCTGCACAAGTTCCGCCACCGCCAGTTTATCCGCCGAACTTTGGACAACCACAGCCGTCTGCACCTTATCCCCCACAGCAGCCCATCTATCCGCAGATGCAGCCCATGCAGCCGATGCCTGCTCCAAAACAGAAAAAACGGCGAACCAAACAGAAACCTTCTCCTGAACAGGCTCGCCTAACAAAGCTCGCTTGGATTGCCATTTGGCTGGCGTTTCTGCTGCTGGTGTACTGCATCGCCAGCGACTTGTTCCGCTATTTTGAGATGGATGGTCAAACCCCAACTTTACAGCAATCACAATCTTCTACCTTGAATATTCAATATCAGGAACGCCCTGTTTCAGATGCCATTACACAACCGGATGAAAACGGAGCATACACGGTTGCAGGCGTTGCGAAGGCAGTCGCTCCCTCAATTGTTGAGATTACGGCTGCTTCCGGCAGCATGCCAACAAGCAGCGGCTCTGGTATTATCTTGTCGGAAGATGGCTACATTGTCACAAATGCCCATGTTCTGCAAAATAGCGACACGTTCTGGGTCACATTGAATGACTCTGATGAAGCCATTTCAGCGGACTGCATTGGAATGGACACCAAAACAGACTTGGCTGTTTTGAAAATCAACCGCACTGGGTTGCCAGCTGCAACCATTGGCGATTCTGATTCCCTGTTGGTCGGTGAAGAAGTCGTTGCCATCGGCAACCCTGCTGGACTGACAGGAACGGTTACCAACGGCATTGTATCTGCTCTGCACCGGAAAATTAAAAGTGCATCCACAGGCTTTGAAATGGACTGCATTCAAACCAATGCTGCCATCAGTCCGGGAAACTCTGGCGGTGCGTTGGTGAACTTATACGGGCAGATTGTCGGCATTACTTCTTCTAAATACACCAATGCTTACAGCGGTTCTGCTTATGAGGGGCTGGGGTTTGCGATTTCTATCAATGCAGCAATGCCGATTCTAGAAGAGTTGACTTCGCAGGGCTATGTGTCCGGTCGGGTACGCATGGGCATTACGTTCCGGTCGCTGGATATTACAGAGGTACAGGAAGAGTTCCACGAAACTTACCAGCTGGATGACCGGACGCAAGTATCTGGGCTTTGGATTTCTGAAATTGCTGAGGACTGCGATATTTCCAACACAGAATTACAGGTTGGCGATGTCATTGAACGGGTAAACGGCACGGAAACAGCAGATTATGATCAGCTGAATGCGGTTTTATCTGACTGCAAGGCAGGCGACTCTCTTACTGCGGATTGCTGCCGATATGATGAGAATGGGAAAAGATCTTCGTTTACGATTACCTTTCAGCTGATGGAAGACCGGTCGGGGAATTTCTAAACTATAGATGGTAATCGCTGGGAAATAATATTCTTAGGGAAAGCGGTCAAGAATGATTCGGCAAGGCTGGGGCACATCCCCAGCTTGCCTCGGGAACTGCAATTGCCCCTGAAACCTTGTAATCTCATTACAACCTTCTGACTTAAATGGCAATTGCAGTTCTATTCGTTGTTATTCTTAGATTTTCCCTTGCAGATTCTTGTGCAGTTGATTTGCTTCGCAAATGTGGGCTGCTCGCCCACACCTCGGCAGCATTTTTGTAAAACTGCTGCACCGAAAAACTTTTCAGTTTGTGCAGTGTTTGTCGGAAAACTATGCTCTTAGGAAAAACGGTCTTCCACATCCGGCAAAAGGGGGTTCCACCCCTGCTTTTGCCTGCCAGCGTGCTGCAATTGCCCCGTTGCCTTGTCCGAATTTTCAACTTGTTTCATAGAAATAATCGAATTGCGAATTTGACAGTTTCAAAAAATGCAATTGCAGCAGGAAAAACAGACTGCAAAATTGAATTTGCTTCGCAAACGTGGGCTACTCGCCCACACCTCGGCAGCATTTTTGTAAAACTGCTGCACCGAAAAACTTTTCAATCCGCCTGCGGCGGAAAATCGTTTTCATTCGCTCATTTGCACATCTTTCCAAAATCCTTGACATTTTTCAGGCTTTCGTTTATAATTAAAAATAACCCTGCACACATTGTGCAAAAAATCATAGAAATGAGGAAATTGTAATGCTGACCAATCAGGAAAAAAGCATGGACAAAATCGTTGACCTTTGTAAGTCCAGAGGCTTTGTATATGCCGGTTCTGAAATCTACGGCGGACTTGCCAACACTTGGGATTATGGCCCGCTCGGTGTCGAACTGAAAAATAATATCAAACGGGCTTGGTGGCAGAAGTTCGTTCAGGAATGCCCCTATAATGTCGGTCTGGACAGTGCCATTCTGATGAATCCACAGACTTGGGTCGCTTCCGGTCACCTCGGTGGCTTCTCTGACCCGCTCATGGACTGCAAAGCCTGCAAGACTCGCCACAGAGCAGATAACTTGATTGAAGACTTTGACGGTACAAATCCTGCTGGCTGGTCGAATGAAGAAATGATGAACTACATCCGGGAAAAGCAGATTCCGTGTCCAAATTGCGGAAAGTCTGATTTCACTGACATTCGGCAGTTCAACTTGATGTTCAAGACCTTCCAGGGCGTTACAGAAGACTCTAAGTCGGAACTGTATCTGCGTCCGGAAACGGCTCAGGGTATTTTTGTAGACTTCGCAAACATCCAGAGAACCACTCGGAAAAAAGTTCCGTTCGGCGTTGGTCAGATCGGGAAATCTTTCCGGAACGAAATTACACCAGGTAACTTCATCTTCCGTGTTCGGGAATTTGAACAGATGGAACTGGAATTCTTCTGCAAACCAGATACCGACCTCGAATGGTTCCAGTATTGGAGAGGCTACTGCAAGGACTTCCTGCTGAATCTGGGCATCAAGGAAGAAAACTTGCGGCTGCGTGACCACGATGCAGAAGAACTCTGCTTCTACTCCAAGGCAACCACGGACTTTGAATATCGCTTTGCATTTGGTTGGGGCGAACTGTGGGGTGTTGCAGACCGTACCAATTACGACCTGACTCAGCACATGAACCACAGCGGCAAGTCTATGGAATACTTCGACCCGGAAGAAAACCGCAAGTATATTCCATATGTCATTGAACCGTCTTTGGGTGTAGAACGTCTGTTCCTGTCCATCGTAACAGAAGCATATGACGAAGAAGTTGTTGACGCAGAAAAGAATGATACTCGTGTTGTCATGCATTTCCATCCGGCACTTGCTCCGTATAAGGCTGCAATCCTGCCGCTGTCTAAGAAGCTGAGTGCTAAGGCTCAGGAAGTCTATGCACAGCTTTCCAAGAAGTTCATGATTGACTTCGATGATACGGGTTCTATCGGTAAGCGGTATCGCCGTCAGGATGAAATCGGTACACCGTTCTGCATCACTTATGACTTCGATACCCTCGAAAAGGATAACTGCGTAACCGTTCGGAATCGGGATACTATGGAACAGGTTCGGATTCCGATTGCAGATTTGGAAGCTTATCTGAGCGAAAAGGTAGCTCTGTAAGCTGTCATTCTTCTAAAATAAAAACAAAAACCGCCTGCTCAACGAATTTTGGTTGAGCAGGCGGTTTTCCATATTCTGCATTCAAGTTTTCGGTTTCTTTTTCCCCGAAAACGGATTCCTTCATTTCCGACGCAGCTGTTTCAACTTGTCAAAAAAGTTTTCCCGTTTGCTATGATTCTTTTCATCCAAAGAATTATCGAAATCTTGCAGCAATTCTTTCTGCTTCTTCGAAAGTTTCTTCGGTACTTCTACATTCACGGTTACATACTGGTCACCACGGGCATCCCGCCGCAGCAGTTTCACACCCTTACCACGCAGACGGAATTTTGTTCCGCTCTGTGTACCTTCCGGAATGGTATACTTTACATCTCCGTCAATGGTCGGCACAGTGATTTCTGCACCCAAAACTGCTTGTGCATAGGTAATCGGAATGTCACAGTAAATATCGCTGCCCTCCCGTTCAAACAACGGATGGGACATCATTTCTACTGTTACATAAACATCACCAGCAGAACCACCGTTCAAGCCAGCATCGCCCTTGCCGCTAATACGGATGGTTTCGCCATCATTGATACCTGCCGGAATGTTCAATTCCAGATTCGCAGTCGAACGAATCCGTCCGCTGCCTTTACACTTGCTGCACGGGTTGGTAACGATTTCACCCCGTCCGCCGCAACGGCTACATACACGGGTGCTCGAAATGACACCAAATGGTGTCCGCTGGTTGGTCTTGACACTGCCTCGGCCATTACATTCCGGACAAACCTGCTTTTTTGTGTTGCTGTCTGCACCTGTTCCGTGACACTGCGGACAAGCATCCATATGTGCAAAGCTGATGGTTTTCTTTACACCCTGACAAGCCTCCATAAAGCTGATCCGAACATTGCTGTGAATATCGCCGCCCCGTCTTGGTGCGTTTGCATTTGCTGCGGCACTTCTTCCACCGCCGCCGCCAAAGCCGCCGAATCCACCGAAAATGCTCTCGAAAATATCGCCCATGTCGCCAAAGCCGCCGAAATCACCTGCTCCGCCGCCAGCTCCGGCAAAGTTCGGGTCTACACCAGCATGCCCAAACTGGTCATACCGTGCCCGTTTGTCTGCATCTGACAAAACACCATATGCTTCGTTGACTTCCTTAAACTTTGCCTCTGCTTCTTTATCCCCTGGGTGAAGATCCGGATGGTATTTTCTCGCCATGGTCTTAAAGGCTTTTTTGATTTCCTCTTCCGAAGCACCCTTCTGCAATCCCAGCACTTCGTAATAATCCCGTTTTTCTTCTGCCATCGTCCCCAGCTCCTTCCATTCTATTCTTGATACTCCAGTTCAAATATATCTGCTATTTAAAATCTGCAATTTCTAAATTTCGCCAAAAACACAACATGCGGGACGAATGCTGTGTATCCGTCCCGTATGCCGTTCGTTTTTTCACGTTTCTGTGAAATTAAACTTCCTTATAATCTGCGTCAATGACATCATCATCTCCGCCATTGTTTGTGCTACCATTGTCAGCTTCGCCAGTTGCTGCACCGCCCATATCCGGATTACCCTGTGCACCGCCTGCCTGCTGATACAGCTTAGAAGACAGGTCATACAGAGCCTTCTGGAGGTCTTCACTCTTCTGCTTGATCAGAGCAGTATCCGTTCCCTTCAGAGCTTCCTTCAGGTCGTTGCACTTGCTCTCTACGTCAGCCTTTTCAGAAGCCGGAACTTTGTCGCCCAGTTCTTCCAAAGTGCTTTCGCACTGCATTACCATATTTTCAGCGTTGTTCTTGGTGTCAACCTCGTCCTTCCGCTTTTTGTCTTCTTCTGCATAAGCTTCTGCTTCCTTAACAGCCTTGTCGATGTCTTCCTTGGACATATTGGTAGAAGAAGTAATGGTGATGTTCTGTTCCTTGCCAGTACCCAAATCCTTTGCGGAAACGTGTACGATGCCGTTTGCGTCAATATCGAACGTAACTTCGATCTGCGGAACACCACGCCGAGCCGGTGCGATACCATCCAGACGGAATGTACCCAGCTGCTTGTTATCCTTTGCAAATTCCCGTTCGCCCTGCAGAACGTTGATATCTACGGCTGTCTGGTTATCCGCAGCAGTCGAGAAAATCTGACTCTTCTTGGTCGGGATCGTGGTATTTCTTTCAATAATCTTGGTGCAAACACCGCCCATGGTTTCCAGACCCAAAGACAACGGCGTTACATCCAACAGCAGCAGACCATCCTTGACATCACCGCCGAGAACGCCGCCCTGATAAGCAGCACCCAATGCAACGCATTCATCCGGATTAATGCCCTTGAACGGTTCTTTGCCCAGCATCCGGCGAACGGCTTCCTGTACAGCCGGGATTCTGGAAGAACCACCAACCATCAGAACCTTGTTCAGTTCAGAACTGCTCAGACCACTGTCAGACAATGCCTGCTTTACCGGACCCATGGTTGCTTCAACCAAATCCTTGGTCAGTTCGTTGAACTTTGCAACGGTCAAAGTCATATCCAAATGCTTCGGGCCAGTTGCATCTGCGGTGATGAACGGCAGGTTGATGTTGGAAGAAGTCGTTGCAGACAATTCAATCTTTGCCTTTTCTGCGGCTTCCTTCAAACGCTGCATAACCATCTTATCGGTAGAAAGGTCAATGCCTTCTGTCTTCTTAAATTCAGAAACGATCCAGTCAATAATTCTCTGGTCGAAGTCATCACCGCCGAGGTGGTTGTTACCAGCGGTAGCCAGTACCTGCTGAACACCGTCACCCATTTCAATGATGGATACATCGAACGTACCACCGCCGAGGTCGTAAACCATAACCTTCTGGTCGTCTTCCTTATCAATTCCATAAGAAAGTGCTGCTGCGGTCGGTTCGTTGATGATTCTCTTTACGGTCAAGCCTGCAATCTGTCCTGCATCCTTGGTTGCCTGACGCTGTGCATCGGTGAAGTATGCCGGAACGGTAATAACAGCTTCTGTTACCGGAGCACCCAGATAAGCTTCTGCATCTGCCTTCAGCTTTTGCAGAATCATTGCGGAGATTTCCTGCGGAGTGTACTTCTTGCCGTCAATTTCTACCTTGTAATCAGAACCCATGTGACGCTTGATGGAGGAAATGGTGCGTTCCGGATTGGCAACTGCCTGCCGCTTTGCAACCTGACCAACCAGACGTTCGCCGTTCTTGGTGAAACCAACAACAGATGGAGTGGTTCTTGCACCTTCTGCGTTCGGGATTACGACTGCGTTGCCGCCTTCCATAACAGCAACACAAGAGTTTGTTGTACCCAAGTCAATACCAATAATCTTTCCCATAATAAAATCTTCCTTTCCTCATTCGTTCAGGTTGCTGAACGAAGTAACATTACAAATTAAAATGATGGTTTTTTACTGCTTTCGCAGCGAACCTTTATCAAAAACGCTTATTCAGCGTGTTGTCCGGAAGCGGTTGCTTCCGGCTGCTCGGTAGTGGATTCTGCCGCTTTGCAGACGGCAGCTGGTTTCTATACAGAAACTGCAACCATTGCCGGACGAATCAGCCGATCTCCCAGCAGGTAACCTTTCTGGTAAATCTGACAAACCTTGTTTTCTTCAAAATCGGTGTCATCCATCTGCTTGATGGCGTTGTGCAGATTCGGGTCAAATTCAACACCCACTTCTGCAATTTCCTTGACACCCATCTGTTCCAGTGCCTTTTGCAGCTGGCTGAACGTCATTTCAATGCCCTTCTTATAGGTTTCATCGCTGCACGCTGCATCCATGGCACGTTCAAATGTATCAACGACGGTCAGCAGGGACTTGATGCAATCTGCTTTCGCATCGCCGTAAATCTTTTTCTTTTCTTCAGTCGTACGATTTCGGTAGTTCTGGTACTCTGCCATCAGTCGCAAGTGCTGATCCTTGTGATCTGCCAACGCTGCTTCGGCTTTTTCCAGTGCTGCTTTCAGCTCCTTCTTCTTCATATGCTGATCTTCTTCCGTTGTAGATTCCGCTTCCGCTGCTGCGGTTTCCGGCTGTTCAGCAGATTCTGTTGCGGTCGTTTCTTCTGCTGCTGTTGCTTCTGCCGTTTTTGCGGTTTCCTGTGCGGTTTCTTGTGCTTCCGCCTGTTGATTCTTTTCCGTATTCGGTTCCATTCAGCGTCCCTCCTATTCGTTGTCCGCTTCGTCATCCTCTTCAGAAATCAGATGCGAAAGCTTTTCAGTAAAATATTCAATATAAGGAATAATCTTCGCATAATCCAATCGCATTGGCCCAATGATGCCCAGCGACCCGACCGCTTGTTCTCCCTTTTGGTACTTCGAAACAATCATGCTGGAATTGCCGATGACGAATCGGTCGCCCTCTTCGCCAAAGACCACTTTAACGCCTTTGAACGAATCATCCAGCAGCCCACGCAATTCATTTTTATGGGAAATAAACTGCACCACTTCTGCTTGGTTTAAATCCTGACAGGAGAGCAGGTTCTGTTCTCCGCTGACATAAACCTTATTCTTCTGCAAATCCCGGGACATCTCACAAACGCCCTGTACCAGCGGTGACAATGCCATCATATAGGCACTCACAGCGGTAATCATTTGTTCCATGCGTTCTTCGGATAAATCCGAAATGGAAACGCCCTGCAAGTTTTCTTCCATGAAGTTCCGGAAGAACTGCATATTTTCTTCGGTCAAGTCGAATTCCAATCGGCAAGCTTTATTTTTAATCGTACCGTTTGAAGTAATCAGCAGGACGACATAGAGCCGTTTTCCGGTCGGAATAACTTCCACCTTAGAAATAACAGAATATTTCGGTGCAAAATCAGAAACCACAGTGGCACATTTCGTTACTTCTGAAAGTGCAGTGGTAGCACTCTGAATCAGCAGATCTTCGGTCAGCTGAGATTCATCCCCCAGCATCGCATCCAAACGCTTCCGTTCGGCATCCGGCAGCGAACCTTGTTCCACTACCTCATCAATATAAAACCGATATCCGCTGTATGTGGGGACTCTGCCAGCGGAGGTATGCGGCTGTTCCAAATAGCCCAGCTCCTCCAACACCGCCATATCATTCCGCACGGTTGCGGCGGATACATGAATTTGCGGCAGCTGAGAAATCATTTTCGACCCGACCGGCTCGCCTGTTTGAATATACGCTTCTACCACTGCAAGCAGCACGTTTTTCTTTCTGGCATCCAATCTGATCGCTCCTTTCTCTCTGCTTCGCTGGCAGCTTTTGTTTTTAAGTGTTAGCACTCATTCTCTCTGAGTGCTAATATAAATTTAGCACGATTCCAGTAAATTGTCAAGCAGTTTTTGAAAATTTGTAGGACTGCACAATAACACTTCTATTTTTAACAAATTATTATGCAAGTTTAATAGTTTTGTGCCAATGCAGCCCCATACAATCCCTGTTTTTTCCGTCAAGATGGCATTAGCATCCCACGATTTCGGGCAATCATACCAGCACATCGCTTTCTTTTTTCTGCTTTTGGTCAGAAAAAAACCGGCATCTTCAAAAAAATGCCGGTTTTTCTTGGTTTTCGGTGGATGAATGGTTAAATACAGAACACGCCGCCCTGTTCTGGTGCTTGGTTCAAAACATCCTGCAAGGTGATATGGTCGAGATAGTCGTTGATGACATGATACAGCCCTTTCCAGACAGGCAGCGTGATACAATGGTCGGCACGTTCACAGTTGACAATATCCCCCTGCAGACAGGCAACAGGGGCAAGGTCACCTTCTGTCAGGCGTAAAATCTCCCCGACCGTATAGGCATCCGGCGATTTTGCAAGCCGATAGCCACCCTGATAGCCTCGATTTGTTCGCAGCATACCCGTGCGGTTTAAAAGCGGGACAATCTGTTCCAGATATTTCTTGGAAATGCCCTGCCGGTCTGCAATGTCTTTCAGCGAAACAAATCCCTCGTTTTGATGGATGGCAAGATCCAGCATCATCCGCAGTGCATAACGACCTTTGGTTGAAATTTTCAAGTGAGTTTCCTCCTTTCCGATTCTCGGTACAATCGTTTCTGTATAATTGTTTCATTATACCACAAAACCTATCAGATTGCAAGGTGCTTTCGGAGAACGGGGGAATGTTTTGTAAGGGGAGCGGTTTATACGAAATGCTGCTCTTAGGAAAACCTCCCGAATCCGGTTCGGCAAGGCTGGAGCACATCCCCAGCTTGCCTGGGAATCGCAATTGCCCCTGAAACCTTGTATTCTCATTACAACCTCTCAATTTTTAAGGCAATTGCGATTCTTTGCGGTTCTCTCCTAGATTTTCGTTTCATCTCATTATACAGTTTCATTTGCTTCGCAAACGTGGGCTACTCGCCCACGCCTCGGCAGCATTTTTGAAAAACTGCTGCACCGAAAAACTTTTCGTTGCCTGCGGCTTGCATTTTACAGCCAATCTCATAACAGACAAATGCCCTCTGCCGATGCAATCTCGACAAAGGGCGTTTGCTCTATCTTGAAATGGGAGGTGATAAAATCAATTGGTTTCATAAACCTTGTCATCATACCGGAACAAGGTCAGAACAACGGTCAGATTTCCGTTCAGCGTCCGAATCTGGTCAATAAATGCCTTCTGGTCAACGGTGTTCTTCATCTCAACACTGTATACCAGTTCAAACAACGAACCAAAATTGGTCGTCTTTACTCGCCGCAACTTCCAGCTAGTGGTATTCTGATTCAAAATCTCATCAAACAATCCGGCATAGTTCATATCTTCCGGAATGGTAATCTTCAGCGTCATACTGCTGGTCTTGCACTTGCCGTATCCGCTGAATTCGACTGCAAGCAAAACTGCTGCCACCACAATATAGAACAGGAAAATCAGCCAGATATGTCCTGCTCCCTCAATGCCGCAAAGCACACCAGCAGCCATTGCAAAGAATACATATGTGATGTCTTTCGGGTCACCCGGAATCGTTCGATACCGACAGAGTGTGAACACGCCTGCCAAACTCAACGCACTGGCAGTGGAGTTGATCATACTCAGCACAATTGCCACAATCGGCGGCAAAATCAACAGCGTCATAACATAACTCTGCGAGTAGCCATTCTTCCGGTGGGTGATGATATACAACAGGCTAATCAACAGCCCAACCAATACCCCTAAAAACAGAGTCACAACAATCGTCTTGGCATCTGTTGCGGTTGCAACAGTATCGCTCAGGAAAGATGTAGTTTCCGTAGTGGCTGCTCCAATTGACAAGCCAATGGATGATAAAACAGAATTAAACATAAGATACATTCCTCTTTTCTTTTGTTTGCTGTTCCGCCGTGCAATACAGGCGGTATGCAGTTCCATACTTGGAAAAACTGATTTTATAAATTCTCAACGCTGCAAGCTGCTGTGCCAGCCAAATTGGCATTGCTCCGCCAATTTTGACTTCCATCAGATGACTGGTTTCCGGTATCAGCAGTGAACCAAAATCCCCACTTGAAAGATTCAGGTTCGTTCGCCGTTGCGTCAGCTGTCGGTCAAAGGTCAACCGGAAATTTGGGTCATCCTTTCCGAAAAATGCCGCTCGCTGATAGCTGATATACTGCTTTGGTACAAGCGGTGCATAGCGGTCACAGAAATGGTCAAGCTCCTCCAGCACCATCCGCCGGACATATTTCCCATTGTCTACCGGATGAATGCCACGTTGCATATACGCTTCTGCTTCTTTCAGTGTGAGCGTAATTCGCCGCTTGTTGACAATGCCGCCGATTTTCTTCTTGATTTCCAGAAAGACCAAATCTTCTGGTTTTGCCGGTGACATATAACTCCGCAACCGGATTTTCTCTTTATAATACGGCTTTGCCAGAGATGTCCGAATCAAATAATCATCTGGCGTGTCGTAATAGATATTATAGATGCCGTAATCCTTGCCGCCCACACAGTATGGGTCTGGATTCATGTACTGTTCCAGCTGTTCCGTCAGGGCTTGGTACTGGACTTCGTTCAGCAGAAACTTAATCTCTTGCCGCTGGAATGTTTCAATTGCCACAATGTTTCACCTCCAAACTGTTGTATCCTCTTGTGCATCCCTTTTTGTTCATTGTAGTGAAGATAGCTTGAAACAGTCTTAAAATTTTCTACATTTCACATAAATATCAAAAATATCAGCCGCTTCTCACACAAAATTCATGAAAAAAACGGTTGCTATTTTTTCCGCAATTCGCTATAATAGAAAATTGAAAGCCCAAACGGCTTGATTACAAAAAAGGAGTATGAAACATCATGGCAGAATTAAAGTATGAAATTGTGGAGCACATCGGTGTGCTTTCCGAAAATGCAAGAGGCTGGAGAAAAGAACTGAACCTCGTCAGCTGGAACGACAGAGAACCAAAGTATGACATTCGGGACTGGGCACCAGAACACGCAAAAATGGGAAAAGGTGTCACCCTGTCAGCAGATGAAGCAGTGGAACTGAAAAACCTGCTCGCTGGCATTGACTTCGATTCCTTTGAATAATGGAGGGGCGGACACCATGCCTTATATTTTAGCCTCCGCCTCCCCTCGCCGACAGGAACTGTTACACAAGATTACAGATGATTTTATTATACAGCCGGCAGACGTAGACGAAACCATTCCGGACGACATCTTGCCGGAAGATGCGGCGGTTTATCTCTCCCACATCAAGGCGGAAGCTGTTTCCAACCAGTATCCGGGCAGTATCGTCATCGGCTGCGATACCATTGTATTATTAAATGACCAGATTCTTGGAAAGCCTCATTCGCCGGAGCAGGCTCGGGAAATGCTGCAAATGCTCTCTGGTAACCGCCATCAGGTGATTACCGGAACAACGGTCACAGATGGCAGCCATACGATTTCGTTCGCCTCGAAAACAGCTGTGCAGTTCTATCCGCTCTCAGAAGCAGAGATTTCCGCCTATCTGGAAACGGGCGAACCGTTCGACAAAGCCGGAGCATACGGCATTCAGGGAAAAGGCTCGCTGCTGATTCAGGGCATTCAGGGCGATTATTTCACCGTGATGGGACTGCCCGTTGCAAAACTCTATCGGGTTTTGCAGCAATTTGAAACCGACTTCAAAAAGGAGGCATCCAACCTGCATGAATAAGAAAGACCTGCGAGAATTAAAGAAAAACTTCTCCGACACCAGCGACCTCTTCACGATGAATCACGTTGTAACCGCATTCGTCGATGCAGAAAAGAACATTCGCTGCCAGAATAGTCAGGCATACCACGACATTCCACAGGAAGAGGCGTTCTGTTACTGGAAAACCTTCAAGAAAGTGCTCTCCGGCTCACTCGGAAAAGGACTGCTCGAATATGAATTTCCGAAGGAAGCCTATGAAGAAGGTGCTCCGCAGCAGATTCTCTATCAGGCACTCAACACAAAACTGAAAGACGAATCGGACGTTTCGGTTCTGCTGGACCAGATTGTCCGCCAGATGGATGCAACTTCCATGTATGCCATTTTAGTTGCACACTGCACCTATACGGTTTTCAATAAGACTCGCAACGATGAAAAGAATCCCTATGATAGTTTGGATTATTCATTCCTTGCGGTTGCCATCTGTCCAGTCGAAGTGCGGACAGACGGCTTGATTTACAACGAAACCGACAACGAAATCATGAAAAAAATCGACACCGACCGCATTGTTGCGGAAGTGCCGTCCGATGGATTCCTATATCCGACCTTTACGGGCAGAGGGCCAGATGTCAACCACGTTCTCTACTATACCCGCAAGCCGAAAGAGGTCAGTGTCAGCCTAGTCGAACAGGTGCTCGGCTGCAAATTTACTTACACCGCTCAACAAGAAAAAGAACAGTTTCAAGAGATGCTGCAAGACATCCTCGGCGAAGAACTCAACTACAACACCATCACCGCTGTCAATGAGCGGATTCAGAGCGTTGCCGAAGACCCAGAGCCATCCGCAGACCTGCCTGTGATTGACGACATCCAGATACGGGATATTCTCTTGGATGCTGGGGTCAGCGAAGAAAAAGCAGAAGAAATGCAGACCGCTTATCGGGAAAAGGTGCAGAACCACCCGCTTTCTGCGGATAACTTAGTGGATAAGAAAACGGTTATCACCGCTCCGGGGATTTCTGTGCAGGTGAAAAAAGATTTCACCTCCTGTGTACATCTGCAAAACGTAGACGGTCACCGCTATCTGATGATTGACTTGGACGACCCAGATATTCAGGTCAACGGGATGTCTGTTGAAATTCCGGAAACGACCCTGCCGCCAACCAGCGAAGAAGCCATGCTGGAACAGCTGGGAACAGATTTTGTTTCCCTGGAATCGACCGATTCCGCAGCGGATGAACCGGATTCCGATTTACCATTTTAATGACTGCCGTCCTGCTGCCGCTTTTGACAGCAACGCAGGGCGGTTTTTCTTTTGGAAAAAGTGAAAAATCAGATTGACATTTTTCCAAGAATCCGTTACAATAGAAGAAGTACATTTATTTTGATTTTGATGCATAGGAAAGGGGCATTTTATGAATATTGCAGTTGCACAGTCCGGTGGGCCTACATGTGCCATTAACGCTTCTCTGGTTGGGGTATTCAGTGAGGCACTGAAAGAACCATCCATTGATGCCATTTTTGGTTCAATCAACGGCATTGAAGGCATGATTGACGACCACCTGATTGACTTGAAAACCATGATTCGTACCAACGAAGACATGGAAATGCTGCTTCAAACACCGTCTACCGTATTGGGTTCTTGCCGCTATAAGCTCAAGGACTGGCACGATGACGACACCGTTTACCAGAAAATCATTCACTGTTTTGAACAGCGGCAGATTGGAGCATTCTTCTACATCGGCGGAAATGACTCCATGGATACCGTTCTGAAACTGTCAGAATACGTCAAAGAAAAGGGTTTGAACACCAAGATTATTGGCATTCCAAAGACCATTGACAACGACCTCTGCATTACCGACCACACACCGGGATTTGGCTCTGCTGCAAAATATGTGGCAACCACCATGCAGGAAATTACACGGGACAGTTCTGTTTACAGTGCCCCGTCTGTGACCATCGTGGAAATCATGGGACGGAATGCCGGCTGGCTGACTGCCTCTTCCGTTGTCCTCCACGCAAACGGCGAAGTTGCTCCGCACCTCATCTATGTGCCGGAACGCAAGTTCTCCATTGAACAGTTCCTCGAAGATACCCGCCAGCAGATGGCAAAGCACAAGGCCGTTATCATTGCCATTTCCGAGGGCGTTGCAGACCCGGAAGCAGCTGCATTCCAGTCTGGTGTGACCGATGAATTCGGACACAAGTACCTCTCCGGCATCGGCAAATATCTGGAGCAGGTCGTTCGGGAACAAATCGGATGTAAGGTTCGTTCCATTGAACTGAATGTTATGCAGCGTTGCTCCTCGCATCTCTGCTCGAAAACCGACATTGACGAATCCGTTCAAATCGGAGCGGCTGGTGTACGGGCTGCTCTGGCAGGCGAAACCGGCATTGTTATGACATTCCGTCGGGTTTCTGACCAGCCATATGCCATTGTTGTCAAGTCCACCAGTGCGGCAAATATCGCCAATCAGGAACGCTTCCTGCCGCCTGCTTACATCAACGATGCTGGCAATAATATTACCGAAGCGGCTTGGTCGTATTTCCTGCCGCTGATTCAGGGCGAATGCAACATTCGGCTGCACAACGGCTTACCAGTCCATTTTAAAATGCAGGAATCCGTCCTGAAGTAAGCCATTCCGGCAAAAAGAAAAGGCTGTTCTGGTCGGTGAAAACCGACGGAACAACCATAAAAACAAAATCTTGCTCTTGCTGCAAGACAGACATGGGGAACTCAGTCCCGTTCGTCTGTCACTGGCAGCACATCTTGAAACACGGCATAAAATTTCATGGGAATAAACCGATCCATATGGCATTTTCCAAAGAACCACTTTTTATAGTCGCATTCTTTAATGATGTCCTCAAAAAATGCATGGATTTCAAGCCGCTGCTGCACATCCACGCCGAGACAATCTTTCAAAGAAGCTGGCGGCTCGTGGGTGATGATATAATCCACAGTTGCCTGATTGCGGTTCAAGTTGCGAATGGCTCTCCGAATCTCGTCATGGGTCGGCTGTTCTTGCCGCCACCAATTGCCTGTATCCCTGCGGTATTCATAGTCTTGACTGTGCCCGCCGCCAAAGGCAAAATATTTCTGGTTCTCAATGGTGTAAATTTCCCCACGCTGCAAGTGAAAAATATTCGGGGCAATCAATCTTGCAACGCCGCCCCGCCAGCGAACCAGCCGATACTGTTGCAGCAAATCAAAGTTTTCGTGACAGCCATCCACAAAAGCAATGGTATATTTCTTTTCGCTGAGCTTTTTCAGCACAGCCCGCTCTTGTTTGGAGTTGTCCCAGATAAACCCAAAATCACCGCAGACCAGCAGGATATCTCCGGCACGCAGTTTTTTCATTTCCGGCCGCTTGAATCGGCTGTAATCCCCGTGCAAATCTCCTGTTACATAAACCATGTTGCTGCTTCCCTCCTGTTCCGTGAGCATCGAACCCTATTGTGTTTGGTTCTGTTGCCCTCTGTTTATTCTATCATATTTCTGCGGAAAGGTAAATATCTTTCTCGGAAATTCCCCAAAAAACTTAGAAAAAATACAGACGTATGGCAATGCAATTTCAGAAATGAATGTTCGATTCTGTAATTGCATTACAATATGTTTCTTTTGTTTTGTTTTTGAGTTGGTGGTACTCGCTTTTTTGGAATCCATACATTATTTTACTGATAAGGAATGCGAATTATGAGAAAAAAATGGAACATCTTGCAGCGGCTGCTGCCGTTGCTCCTCACATTTGGAATCCTGCTGTCCTTTTGCAGCCTTCCTGCAAAGGCATTTGCCTTTACGCCGCCGTTCACCATTCAAAGTGAATCCGGCATTGTCCTGAATTTGGATACCAATATGATCATCTATGAAAAAAACGCTGACAAACAGCAGATGCCAGCACATCTGGCACAGATTGTCACGGCTCTGGTCGTATTGGATGCCTGCGACGATTTGGACGGCACAAAAATTACCATGTCCCAGAATCCGATGTCTTACTTCTATGACTATACCAATCAGGAAGATGTTCGCTATGCCGATATTATGACTGGCGACACATTCTCTGTTCGGGAATATCTATATGCCATGCTGCTGGAGTCCTCCTGTGAAAGTGCAGAAATTCTGGCGGATTATTTCGGTGATGGCAATGAAGTGCAGTTCGTGAAGAAGATGAACGAAAAAGCCGCAGAAATTGGCTGCGTTGGCACAAACTTCACGAATCCGACCGGACTATATGACAGCTACCAGATTACAACGGCACGGGATATGCTGAAGATTACGCAGTACGCCCTGCAAAACGATACGTTCAAGGAAATTGCAACCACTGCATCGTATGTTCCCACCTCCAAAAATGCCAATCACCCTGCATCCAATTCCCTGAAGTGGACACACACCAACACCATGATGGATGAAACTGACCAGTATTATTATAAGGGAGCTGCTGGCATTAAAACGGGCAACTTGGAATCCTATGGCAGAAACATCATTACTATGGCAACAAAGGGCGATATTTCCTATCTGCTGATTCTGATGAAAGCACCATTCGATGATGAAGATGGAGAACTGCAATATTACCACATGGAAGATGCCACCAACCTGCTGGACTGGGCATTCAAAGACTTCTCCTATGTGACCCTCGTCAAGAATGATGAAGAACTGGCAGAAGTTCCGGTCGAAAGTGCGGCAGGAAATGACTATGTGCTTGTACGTCCGGAATCCGACTGTATCACGCTGTGGTGTACAGATGTGGACACCTCTGCCATTCAGAAAAACATCAACCTACAGGAAAACGTCCACGCTCCGATTGAAAAGGGGCAGCAGCTCGGCATACTCGAACTGAAATTCTCCGGCGAAGTAATTGACACCGTTCCGCTGGTTTCGGTCAGCAGTGTTAAGCGTTCTACGGTAAAACAGAATCTCAATGCCCTGAGAGAATTCCCGCATTCTAAAATGATGCTGTATAGTATCTTGGTTGCAACTGCTCTGACACTGATTTATATTGCTCGCTGTGCAAATGCAGCGTATCAGTGCCGAAAAAAGGCAATCGAAGAAAAATCAGTACATCTGATTCCAAAGGCAGTTCGGATTGAAAACAACAATCAAAAGAACTGGAAACGCTCTTCGGATACGGTTTTCTATCATCGCCCTGAACCATCGGAACAGTCGCAATCCCAATCCACAAAATCTGCAACCAAAAAAAATCCGCAGGCAACACAAAAGCCAAGAACTACCACTGCTACTACTGCCACCACCAGAAAACGCAGCACTTCTCCTTCTCAAAAAACGATGCCAAAGCGGAGCGACACTTCTTATACCCGAAAAAAATAACCTTGCTCAAAAACGCTGTTTCAGCTGTTCTCATCCATGCAACCGGAACAGCGTTTTTCTATGATTCTCCCATTCCCAAAAAATGAAACAAAACAAGAAAGGATTCCCAAATATGAAAAAAATCATCACCTTCATTCATGGATTCTGTATGGCATTGGCCGACAGTGTTCCAGGCGTTTCCGGTGGAACAGTTGCGTTCCTGCTGGGTTTTTATGACCGTTTTGTTGACTCTCTGGACGACCTGATTTCCGGCACAAAAGAAAAGCGAATCACAGCGATTCGCTATCTCATCAAACTGGGCATTGGCTGGGGCATTGGTTTTCTCTCAGCAGTTCTGGTACTGGCAAACGTCTTTGAAAGTCACATCTATTTGATTTCCTCGCTGTTTATGGGCTTTATTCTTTTTGCCATTCCAGTGGTCATCATGGAAGAAAAACAGTGCCTGAAAGAGCAAATCAGCCGGATTTTCTTCGTTCTGATTGGCATTGCAGTGGTTTCCGTGATTACTTATCTGACCTCTTCCGGCGATGGTGCAAACATCAGCCTGACGCATCCGAATGTTGGAACATTCCTGTATGTCTTTGTCTGCGGAGCAATTGCAATTTGTGCGATGGTACTGCCGGGCATTTCCGGTTCTACGTTGCTGCTGATTTTCGGCATTTACGTTCCGATCATCACCGCCATCAAAGACTTTTTGCACTTGAATTTCAGTGCATTTCCGACAGTTTTTGTATTTGGTCTGGGCGTTTTAACGGGAATTGTTGCCATCATTAAAATCATTCGGAATGCATTGGACAAGCATCGGGCAGCAACGGTTTACTTGATTATTGGCTTGATGATTGGGTCACTGTATGCCATTGTGATGGGGCCAACTACACTGGATACCCCGCAGCCACATCTCACCATTCATACATTCAACATTTTATTCTTCCTGATTGGCGGAGTGGTCATTATTGGAATGCAGGCAATGAAAAAGATTTCCGACCGAAAAGATGCCTAACATC
>ERZ773165.170-NODE-170-length-58561-cov-17.224233_pt1 | contig 58561 bp, 42 predicted proteins | sample MGYA00581003_ERZ773165 | MGnify/ENA primary metagenome ERZ773165 (study PRJEB29015, sample SAMEA2737817) | human gut metagenome | biome: human gut; feature: human-associated habitat; material: faeces | place: China | collected 2012 ... | reverse complement strand
TTGGTCAAAAATCGTGCGGGATTTTTTCTGGATTTTGAACACCCTACCTGAAAGGAGCGCTGCCGCCTCTTTACCAACCTTGATTTTTATGGAATTTTGAACACCACACCTTACACCCTCAAAATTGTTCAAATTATTTTTTAGGTAGGTGTTCAGAATTAGTTTATATTAAACTGGATAATCCCTGCATGGATAGTATAAACTAATTTTGAACACCTACTTACCATTACACAAACGCCCAAGCCCATAATCTTGTAAAAGAAAATGTTTTGTAACAAGACCAACGTAAACATCCTTACATCCATCCTTCTTCAGAGCGGTATAACAGATGCCGTTGTCTGTCCGGGCTCGCGAAACGGCGTCATTGTCCACAATCTCCACGAGCTCACAAGGACAGCCTCCCCCGAGCATCCCTTCCGCATCCATGCCGTCACCGACGAGCGCAGTGCGGCCTTCGTTGCCCTGGGCATCTCGCTGGCGCAGGACCTCCGTCCCGTCGCCGTGTGTGTCACGTCGGGTTCCGCCCTCTTAAACACCATCCCCGCTGTCGCAGAAGCCTTCTATCGGCAGATTCCCCTGCTCGTCATCTCCGCCGACCGTCCTCCGCAACTCATCGGCCAGCTCGACGGGCAGACCATTCCACAGACCTCCGCTCTGGCGCCCTACGCAAAGACCTACACGCTCGCCGAGCCCCACACCGAAGCCGAGGCCCACTGGTGCCGCAACGCCGCTTGTGAGGCATGTATCGCCCTGAAGCGGCGCGGCGGTGGCCCCGTCCACCTCAACGTTCCCCTCTCGGAACCACTCTTCAGCTTCACCACGCCCTGTCTGCCACTGGCCAGCCCGGTCGCCTTTTACGAGACGGAAGACGGTGCACCCCCCGCCGCCCTGGTCAGCAAAATCAACGAAGCCACCCTGCCCGTGGTCATCGTGGGGCAATGCGAGAGAAAGGCCGACATCCTGGAGAGGCTTGATGAGGAAAACAAACTGTTGGTGCTCCCTGAGCTCGTTTCCAACCAGGCAAACGCCCACCGCACGGCCCTGCTGGAAAGTAGCCCCGAATTGAGAGAACAATTGCGCCCCGACCTCCTCATCCACGTCGGCGGCAATCTCGTTGGCAAACAGCTAAAGCTCGCTCTGCGCCAGCGTCCCGCGCTCTCCGTTGTCCGCATCCAGCAAAACGCCGGTATGCCCGACACCTTCATGCACCTCGACATGCTTGTTGAAGCCCCCTGGCAAAACCTCCTTGCCCGCCTCCGCCCCCTGCTGAGGGAAAAGACCGCCGTGTGCCGCCTACGGCAGCAACTCGACAACGCCCCCTGCGCCATCCCTGCCGCCGACATCCAGCATACAGCCATGACAGCCATCAAGCGCCATCTCCAGCAACACCGCCTCCCCCTCTCCGCCATCCATCTTGCCAATAGCACCGTTGTCCGCTCCGCTGCCGCCGTCTTCAACGACGGCACCTTCACGCTGAGAGTCAACCGCGGTGTCAACGGCATCGAAGGCTCCCTCTCGGCCGCCGCTGGCAATGCCCTCGCCAGCCGCAAGACAGTCCTCGCCTTCATCGGCGACCTCAGTTTCTTCTATGACCAAAACGCCCTCTGGAACTCAGCGTTGCGCGGCAACCTTCGCATCGTCCTCTTCAACAATTCCGGCGGACGCATCTTCAAACACCTCCTCGGACTCAATGATTCTCCCGCCAGCAACAGCTACATCGCCGGTGCCCACCACACGTCGGCCCGTGGCGTTGCCGAAACCCACCGCCTCGAATATCTCTCGGCAGGCTCCCCCGACGACCTCCCAAGCGCCATCAGCCGTCTCCTGACGCAAGAGGCGGAGCGTCCCGTCCTTCTGGAAATATTCTGCTAAGTAATCGTACTATTACTAAAACATACAAACACAGAAACGGTGGGTGCCCCCCTCACCGAAACACACAACATTTATACTAAAACACCTATCAAAGAAATGGAACGCAACTGGAAAACAATCAAACAATACGAAGAAATTCTTTTTGAAGAATACGAAGGCATTGCCAAGATAACGATCAACCGTCCTCGCTATCGCAACGCCTTCACCCCGCAAACCGTCACCGAAATCGGCGACGCCCTGCGTCATTGCCGTGAAGCCGCCGACATCGCCGTCGTCGTCTTGACCGGTGCTGGCAACGTCGCCTTCTGCTCTGGCGGCGACATTCACGTCAAAGGACGCGGCGGCTACGTTGGCGGTGACGGAGTGCCCCGCCTCAATGTGCTCGACGTGCAAAAGCAAATCCGCTCCCTTCCAAAGCCCGTCATCGCCATGGTCAACGGATACGCCATCGGCGGCGGCCATGTCCTCCATCTCATGTGCGACCTGACCATCGCCTCCACCAACGCCATCTTTGGCCAGACAGGGCCCCGCGTCGGCTCCTTCGATGCCGGCTTCGGTGCCTCCTATCTCGCCCGCATCGTCGGACAGAAAAAAGCGCGTGAGATATGGTTTATGTGCCGCCAATACAGCGCCGTCGAAGCCGAGCGCATGGGCATGGTCAACAAAGTGGTAGAACCCGAAGCGCTCGAAGACGAAGTCGTCAGTTGGGCACAGACCATGATGGAACATTCCCCCTTGGCCCTGCGCCTCATAAAAGCCGGACTCAATGCGGAACTCGACGGACAAGCAGGCATACAGGAACTCGCCGGCGACTCCACCATGCTCTATTACATGCTCGACGAAGCACAGGAGGGCGGACGCGCCTTCCTCGAAAAGCGCAAGCCCAACTTCAAGAAATATCCCAAGCTCCCCTAATGCCTCCTCCGCCAGCCTCTCCCCACAAGTCCATAGGAATGGGGGAGAGGCTGCGACGCCTTAGGACACCGCTCCCCTCCACACAAACAACAACGCAAACAACAATACAAAACGAAAACGATGCCCCTCACAGACAACAGCCAGTTCGCCATCGACCTCCCAATCCAAGTCCGCATCATCCCGCGCCTGCTCCATTTCAAGAACCCCGCAGGCACGTCGCGCGGCATCTATCTCCACCACCGTGTCTGGTACGTTCTCTTGACCTCCCCAGCCAACCATTCCCTCTACGGCCTTGGCGAATGCGCCCCCCTTCACGACCTCTCCGCCGAATACGACGCCCATTACGAGACATTCCTCCATGCCGTCAGCCGCCGCGTCGAGCAGAGCCGCCGCCTCGACCGCGAAGCGCTGCGCAACCATCCCTCCGTGCTCTTCGGCTTCGAAACCGCCTTCCTTTCCGCCCGCGCCTCCCTCCGTGGCGAGTCGCATCTGACGCTCCTTCCAACGCCCTTCTCCCTCGGCCAGACCGGCATCCCCATCAACGGACTCGTCTGGATGGGCACCTACGAAGAAATGCGCTGCCGCATGCAGGAGAAACTCCGCGAAGGCTTCCGCTGCATAAAAATCAAGATCGGCGCCATCGACTTCAACGAAGAAATTCGTCTCCTGCGCCTCCTGCGCCAAGACTTCAGCCCCGCCGATCTCCAGCTCCGCGTTGACGCCAACGGTGCCTTCTCCCCCGAAGAAGCCCCCGCCCGGCTCCGCGAACTCTCGGCCTTCGGCATCCACAGCATCGAGCAGCCCATCCGCCCTCGCCAGTGGGACGCTATGGCCCGCCTCTGCCGCGAGTCGCCCATCCCCATCGCCCTCGACGAAGAACTCATCGGCGTCAACCATCCCCGCGAGAAAGAGCGCCTCCTGCGCGAGCTGCGCCCCCAATACCTCGTTCTCAAGCCCACCCTCCACGGCGGCATGGCTGGCACAGAAGAATGGATGCGCCTCTCAGCCCGCCACAGCATCCCCTATTGGGTCACAAGCGCCCTCGAGTCAAACGTCGGGCTCAACGCTGTCGCGCAACTCACCGCCTACGCCGCCGAAAAAACATGGCGCGAAAACGCCCCAGAAAATGCCGCCCATCTTCCCGCCACCCACGGCCTCGGAACAGGCCAACTCTATCTCAAGAACTACACCGCCACCCGCCTCGTCATCAAGTCGGGCGTACTCCACGACCTCACCCTTCCGCAGAGCGCCTTTGCCCGCGAGGTAGAGGAGTTCAAGCGCGAATGGCACAGCCCCGCGCCCTTCCTGACCGTCCACACCTCCGGCTCCACAGGCACCCCGCGCCCCCTCCGCGTCCTGAAAACCCACATGAGCGCCAGTGCGCAAAAAACGTGCTGCTTCCTCGGCCTGCAACCCGGCGACACCGCCCTTCTCTGCCTCCCCCTGCAATACATCGCAGGGAAAATGATGGTCGTGCGCAGCCTCGTCAGCCATCTGCGCCTCCTCGCCGTGTGCCCAACGGGGCGCCCCTTTGCCCAGCTCCACGCCTCCCCCGTCTTCGCCGCGCTCACCCCCTTCCAAGTCAGTCAAACGTTCAAGAGCCCGCGCGAAACCGCCCTCCTGCGCGGTGTCCGCCACCTCATCATCGGCGGCGGCCCCATCAGTCCCCAGCTCGAGAGCGCGTTGGCCGATTTCCCAAACAACGTGTGGAGCACCTACGGCATGACCGAAACCCTCTCCCACATCGCCCTGCGCCGCGTCAGCGGTCCCCATCGCAGCCAGCGCTACACCGCCCTCCCTGGAGTCACCCTCCAGACCGACCAGCGCCACTGCCTTGTCATCACCTCTCCCGACATCGGCGCCCACCGCCTCGCCACTAACGACATCGCGCAACTCAGCCCCGACGCCTCCACCTTCCTCATCCTCGGGCGCTGCGACAACGTCGTCTGCTCCGGCGGCCTCAAGCATCAAGTGGAAGAGCTTGAAGCCCGCCTGCAAAGCTCTCTGCCCTGTCCCTTCTTCCTCACGGGCGTACCCGATGCCGTGCTCGGCGAGGCCCTGACCCTCGTGTGCCAGGCGCCGCCTACGCAAGAAGCCCTCCTGCGCGAACGCTGCCGTGCGAAACTCACGCGCCACGAAATGCCTAAACACATCGTTTTCCTACCCTGCCTACCCATGACGGAGACTGGCAAACCCGCACGCGCGGAAATCAAACAACGGGCGATGGAGGAGAATAAAGGAGGAGAGAGAGGGTAGGCGGGAGACACACCAAAAAACTTCCACATTCCTCTCCCTATGCAGGGATACAAAAGGGGAGAAGAAATCCGTTTAATCCATTGTCGGAGACAAAACGACTACAGATTGAACGGATTTTTTATTGTCCGCTAAAACTCAAAGCGGGTGCCTTGCTGCATCCGAAGCTCGTTCTTATGTAAGCATCCCGTGCAGATAAAGCGAAGCGTAACAGGAGGTGAAGCCGAAGGCTACTGCCCACAAAGGAAAAGCCCTTGTCCTACGTTGGTTGGGCGCAAGACAAAGGCTTTTTGAAAAGGTGGTTTAGGAGGGATTCCGCTTCAAATTATTGTTACCACTCTCTATCTTTATATGGAGTTGATTCAACACCTTCATGTTGAAGAACATAAACTAATTTATCCAAAATTGGTTTGAATGTTTTCTTAAAGAAAAGCGTTTTTCCAAACCATTTTACAAGAGTAGGACTTGTTGAATAATATAGCTTGATGAAAGCACGCCCAAATACAGACTCTGCCAACTTCAAATCTCTAAATCTTCTTAAAGTCCAAACTTCAGGACAATCATATGAGCCATATATGGCTGTCGCAATATAACAACCACCACTTCTGGCTTTATTCTGTGATGTGTTTTGAATAGGCTTAGAGATATGATTTGTCGTATTTAGATTTTCTTTCCTTCTTGACTCAGCTTGTGAAATTAATATTTGACGTGGCGTCTGCTGAGTAGAACGTGTAACGCCAACAGAGCGATATGAAGTATTTTGTATTCTCGGATTAGGTTGGTTATTAATTGGGTTTTGATTTTGTTTGCTTAAAATAATACTTTCTTTGATATTGTTAACAGAAGGAATTATAATTGTTGCAGCTAATTTAGAATGCCAACCATCATGTATTACTCCTAATGAAGCAACTATATATAAAACTCCATATCCTGATTTGTATAGAGAATCATCCAACCTTAATCGATTTAAATATTCTGGGTCTGTAATTGGAAAATCATATTCGTTACCATTGTAGTTAAATTTGATTCTCGGTTTAGGCGTATATCTTGTATCTAAATAAATCTCACTACCCTCTGTTCTAATAAGCATGAGCGAATAATCACCATTTTGAAAAGCATCTGGTGTTAAAGCACGACCTTTATTGCCAAATATACAATTATGCCATATGTCCGTATACTTTTTAAGGAACTCATCTGAAGGGTTTAAGGTATCTAACAACTGTAACTTAGCATAGTAGTAATCTTCGGAATGTGAACCACTACCAGCGTAACAGGCATTGACAACTTTAACAACGGAAAGAACTTTAATTCCTGTAGCATCACTTAATGGAACTTCACCTGCCGCACTATGTGAAACAGGACGAATCCAAATAGGAATTCCATAAGAAGTTTTATTTATAGAAAGTTGCCCTTTTTGCAATGAAACTTCTATACCTGCGATACATCTTCCACCATGTTTGTAGGAATTTGCAAGACATAAAATAAGCTTGTCCATAGTCTTTTATACCAAGTGAATAATTTTGACGTCCTCAGTGGAATGTTTTTTAAGATATTCTACTAATAATCTTCGATGACAGAATTCAGGTGTTTCTTCACTACATAAGAAGCAGGCATTATCGAAATTTTTAATGCCGTATTTCTTTATAATAGACCGTTCTTGAAGAAGGTTTAAATAGACTTTCGTATATTGATTCCAGTCAACTTCTTCTTTGCGCCATTTGCTCAACAAATCTTTCGTCGGTGCAAAATCAATAATATGTTCATAAGAAGCATTGCAAATTTGCTTTACAAAATATTGCAAATCTTTTCCCTTTGCAAAGCCTGCAAGCTGACTTGCATTGTTTATGCGAATATCCACGAGCTTTGAAATGTGACTATTCTTAAGCAATTCAAAAAACTGCTCGGCACTTTTCTTTGTAAATCCAATAGTGTATAAGGTAACCATATCATTTTTTATTAATCTATTACTTTTTCTTCCATTGTTGGTTTATAACCAATTTCACGATTCTTAATTCTATAAGCTTCTTCTCTCTGTTTTTTTTCATCATTTAATTCAGAAAAGAGACCACCGATATCCCAAAGTTTTCCTTTCCTAACATACTCATTTATCATACGAGACTCTAATTCTTTGTGCGTTTTAAGCTGAATTTCATGAGTTTCTTTATCCCTTATAATATGCATGATTTCATATTTGTTATCATACAAATATCTTGAAATAAAAGAGAAACGATGACAATCCAGTGGATTAGCTTCTGTACACATTAAAGCAATTGTGCGATTTTGACTTAACGCTTTATCTAAACGATTTATGCCAGCTTTGAAATTGTCCGTATTGACACCCAGCTCAAAATTTACTTGCATAAAGTCTTCATTGCCATTATGTACATATTGTAAGCAATCGTCACGCCTTGCGCCAAATTCTTTTCCGAAATGAGCATACAAAACGCTTTTGCTCTTCAAATATAGGTATAATGATTCTTTGTTAAATTGAGGGGCATGTTTGCTAAAAGGCATACTTCTAACATCGATGATACAATTAACATTATAATGTTGTAGTATATCATAGAATTCATCCAAACTTTGAATTGTATGTCCTATTGTGAAAATCATATCCAAATACTTTATTACCATAAGGCAACTTTTCCAGCAACTCCCAAATCTAGTGTTGCAGTTGCGATACCTAATGCTTGAAAAACACGACTAAGCGTAGGAAGCGTAATTGTGCTTCTTCCTTTTTCCAAACGTGAAATTTGTGCTCGTTGTACACCGATACGCTCACCGAGCTGTTCCTGAGTAAGGTTTTGCGCTTTGCGGGCTTTGCGAATGGCTTCCCCCAAATAGTAAGCATTGATTTCCTCTTTGAGTTTTTTTTCCATTGCATCACGCTCTTTAGTTCCAGTCTTTCCCCAAACTTCATCAACCACTTCTGAAAGCGGTGTTAAATGCATCTGTGCCATTTTACTGATGTTTTAGTTCAAAATATTTCTTTCTAATCTCTTCCGCCTTTGTAATTTCTTTTGGTGGTGTCTTTTGTGACTTTTTGACAATACCATGTGTAGCAATAACCAAAGTTTCAGTTTCAGTGTCCCAAAAAGAAAAAAGGCGATAGCAGCTACCATTGAATAAAGTACGAAACTCCCAAATTTCAGAATTCTCTAATTTTTTAAAGAGTTCCTTGTTCATGACACCCTGTTCTATTTTCTTGTAATTGTAGGTTATTTTTTGTTGTACCTTCAACGGCAAAGAACGAACGAATGACAAGGCTTCATCCATTAAGACCACTCTTAATTCGCTCATTATTATTTAGTTTTTAGTTACAAAGTTATAGTTTTGTTTCTAAACAGCGAAACAAAACAAGAAAAATTATATTTACTCAATTTCGGATTTAGATTTAAGACGTCATAGTGTATGCTTTAAGAGCAGGCAACCTCTTATCGTTTTCAATGACCTGCATCATCAAATCTTCAGATTCTGCTCCAGTTATTTTAGCTACGACTACCACGACTTCTATTATGATTGCCCAAATATTCTCGACAACAGTCAACTCATGCACTACCAAATACATTTCTTCAAAGATTCCACTAATAGTGTCGTAATCGAGAGCTCTCTTGATAGAAGTTAGCAGATCGTATCATGATCAATGATACATTGGCAATTTGAGCTGAAAAGTCACGTGAGGAGCAATCCGCAAGTCCCAACAAGCAATAGCATAGTGGTTGCGGCATAGCAACAAGAGGCGCTGCGCGGACATTCGGCGAAGGTCTGAGACGAAGCACTGTAGCTCACTTTGTTCGCATAGTGAAGCCCACGAATATTGTGACGGCCAAACACGGCTAAAATCCAACAAAGTCATGCCCCAGAGTGCTAGACATATTCGCTACGTGTTCGTGGCCCTCACTTTGCAAGCAAAGTGAGCTACAATGCTGGCGCCGCAACAGACGATTATGCGGGTCAGCGCAAATCACCGCTGCGAGGGCGCTGTGCCAATATTTAATATTCTATCTTGAACACCCTAAAGTAATGCATCACCCTGCAATCTTACTACTTTTTAGCGAACGCCCTCCTGCGTTCGATCGCGTCTCGTCCTGCGTTCGATTGTGTCTCGTCCTGCGTTCGATTGTGTCTCGTCCCGCGTTCGCTAAAAAGTATAGGGACTGAAACGAGAAAGACGCTTCTGCTACTGGCATCTGCGGTTTCGGGAAGATACAGATGAAGGGGCAGCGCCGCAATCGCCATGCTATTTGGCTCAAAATTCAGAAAGAATCCCGCACGATTTTTTACCAAATAAACGCCATAACTCACAGATATTTTGCAACAATTATATGCATAATGTATCGGAATGTAAATCCTGTACGATTTTAAAAATGCAGTTTATAGGTAAGCGTATCCGCGATGCCGCCTTGTCCACTTTTATTCATCATTATACCTTTGTCGTCAAATCAAAATCAATAACAATATGACAGCAGAAGAACGATACGAGTGGGCATGGAAACAATACCTTGTACGACTCAATAAGAGTTCAAAGATTCGTAAGCATCCCGTGCAGGCCGTATTGCATAAAACAAATAAGCCAAAGTCTTGATAGATTGACTTTGGCTTATTTGTTTTCTCCGTACGTAATGGTAAGGTAGTAACGGCTCTGGATTGTAATTATTTTGCCCGGCGATTTTGGAAAACGTCTTGGATAACCAATCTTTGGGATTTATCCCCAAAAGTTCACAGGTATGGATAAGTGTTGATATTACAGCTAAGTCTTCGCCACTTTCATCATTCTTTATAAACAGCCAGTTCTTACGCCCGAGGGCAATTGGGCGTATGCTACGTTCAACAAGATTATTGTCTATGTGATACATGCCATTGGTGACGTAAGCACATAGTTTATCCCACCGCTTAAGGGTATATAATCAAGTTGACACTTCAGAACCTCATTATCACCTGCAAGTTTAAATCGCTTTTGGTTGAACCGTTGATGCGTTGGGGGCCTGAGGCTATACTATCTTTATTGAAATAATGCAAGAGGCCGAAACGTGCAGAGACTTGCATGAAGTCAAATGGTTTCCAACGGCATTGACCAACAAGACGAAGACCGCGATGAAAAAAAGACGGGAATGCACCAGCATAGCTTAATTGCGGTTCGTAGGCATAGAAACGGTTGTCGGATTTCGTGGAAAAGACAGCTACAAAAGCGTCGAGCGAAAGCTGTTTTAATTTTTCCCATGAAAAACGGGATGACAGCATATAACCTGATTGTATTTTCGATGTTTGCGAAACAGAAAGCAAAGCATCACCTGAAACCAAAAGCGTCATTCCGCTGAGAAAAGGGGATATGGTTCTCAGGGTCAGTTTGTGCAACTCTGCATATTGGAGCGTTCCCTTGTGACGAGGAATGTCTCGTTGCTTGGTTTTGTAACGATAGCGTATTTTATAGGTCAGCCGAGGACTGGGGCTATAGGTCGCCAACGTGCTAAATGCAAAACCTTGCGAGTTTTTTGCTGCGGCACTAAACGTTTCACGAGGAAATCTGAAATATTCGGCATAGGAAGTAAATTCCCAAGAAGAAGGCAGTTGCGCGTTCATGCCCAGCGTTATACCTGTTTCGTTTTGTATGCGACTACCCTCCTGCATGGCGTTTCCGTGTATGGAAATGAAACGAGGACTGAAATGGCGGATTTGTCCCGTCAGGAGAAGGCGGGAGGAAGGACTGTAACGCACGGTGTGGGTCATGGCAGCGTGTAATCTGCGGTCGATGGCCGTTTCTCCAGAATGTGTCCATTTCCTGTCGGCAGACCGAATATGGTAATCGCAACTGAAAGCACAGGCTGATTTGCCACGCATGAAATAGAGGTTATAGGGTTGTTCCTTTGGCCAAACAACATGGTCATAGTTGTCAAAGGCAAATGTGAAGGCCAATTTCAAGCGGTTTTTATTGTAGCCAAGTTGCATGGCAGCCGTCAGATTTCTCACGTTGTTTTTCCGTTCGAGTTCCGTTTGGGTGCGGTGGAACCCCGTTTTGCTGAAGGAGGTGACCGTGTCGTTTTCAAGCCGTGCATCGAGCTTTCTAAGAGAGAAGAAAGTGGCGGCATTCCAGACACGGCCTTGCCGAGCTAAGGCCAATCCACGGAAAAAGTTAGTTTCGTCACACGAGGAGTGCGGTTTGATCTGCAGAGGTTTTGACGGAAATGGGCCATTGATTTGTGCCGTATTTTTAAAAAGGCCACTTGAAAAGATCAGACCATGATTTGATCGAACGTTGAAATCGCCCAGCCATGCCTGCCATTTGCCGTTTGTGGAGATGAGGTGTGCATAGGCAGAAACGTAGTCATAGGGATAATTGCCGCAGCCCGCGAAGGGCTCTCCGGCGTCCTTCTGCAACGTGGTGCCGGCGCTGAACTGCTTTCCGTGGGAGAAACGATAGCGAACGGTGTTGGCAAGTGCGTTTCCCCAATACATGCAATTCGGATTTTTCTTATACTCTTCTTCTGTGTGTTGTCTGTTTCCAGCTCGCTTGTAAAAGGGAACGTCAAGATTGGTAATGAATAAGTGTCTGTTTTTCCCTTTCTGAGCGTAGACGCGTCTGCTGTCGATTCTTTCTGCGTAGAAAAAAAGCGACAGCCATTTCCGTTGTACAGGCGTCAGACCACTGACGAATTGCAATTCTCCCAATGAGAAAAAATCCCGTTTCCGACTTCTATAGGACAAAATGGAGTCGGCCTGCGCCTCTGTCATGAACGCAAGACGGAGAATATCTTCTTTTGCGGCTGTGTTGATGTTTTGAGGACGGAGATGAAGGTCTTCCATGAATTGCAGGTCTTGACGAAGGTCGGACTCTACTTCGAGAGCGTCTTCATCGATATTCTGTTCAAGGTATTCGGTGACAAATTCGCTCCACGTTGTGTATGTATCATAATCCCCGTTGCCGCTTTGCGCATCGGCAGGACGCGACAGCAAACTTATGATGAGCAGGCTGAGCCACCTCAGAAAGGTTGTGTTTGCTGAATTAGCATTTCCCATAAGATTTGAAATTGTTTTGAAGAATCTGACGCGATATGAGTCTCGCTCAATCCTCCCCATTGTGAAAAGAATTAATAAAGGGGTGTCCTGAATACGTCTCACGACCCCGTGTGCGGTTTCGGTGGACTTCATTCAGAACACCCCTTTTTCATTCAATTATTGGGGTGGGGTTATAGGGGCATTTCCGAGCTCGGTATATCCCCGTGCCCCGTGCGGCTTCGCCCCGTACGGGTGTTTCCCCTGCGGGTTGTTTTCCTCCCCTTCCGTTCCTTTTTTGGGGGAACAGGAGGGGAAGGTTTTTCTTATTTGAGCATCAGTTTGCAACTGGCCGTGTTGCCCTTCGCCGTCTCGATGTTGAGGATGAGAACTTTGTGATTGCCAGCGGAGAGGGCGGGGAGCTGCACTTGCTGTGCACCGCCGGCGCGGAGCGTGAGGAGACATTTGCCAAGGGGCGTAAAGACGCGGCAAGACGTGATGCCTTCTGCGCTGCTGACGCTGACGAAGCCTGCTTCAGTGGTGTGAACAGTGAGAGGGGCGTCGGGGGCGGCGATGCTGCCGATTTCAGAAACGATGGGGGCGTCGCCCTGCGTGAGGTCTTCACGGATTTCGTAGATGACGGGGGCGGCGTTGCCCTCCCAGCTGATGCGGATGCAAGAGGGGGTGCCTGCGGCGGCGAGGGAGATTTTCTGATAGCCACCCGTCAGTGTGCCGAGGCTGACCCATTCGCCATTCGTTGTCTGGGCGCTGACGACGGCATTTTGCGCGGGGGCGCCGGGAGCCTGGAAAATGACAACGCTGGAGGCTGGGCTGGCATCGTAGAAATGGTAGGTGAGGCTGTTGCCAGAGGGCGTGTCGGTGGCGGGGATGCCCGTGTTGCCAGCCTTGTCGGTCAGGCTGAGGAGGGCGTTGCCCGAGGCATCGGCAGCGGGGTGCTTGAACTTGGCAGCGTGGGTGGCCTTGTTGACTTCAATGTCGTAGAGGCGCAACCACTTGGAGGTGTTGGCCGTGGAGACAAGGAGGCGTACGTATTGCGCAGTGTCGTTCGTGCCGCTGAAGTCGCAATAGGACATTTCGCTGGAATATTTGACGACCTGAGGGAGCGTCATGCGGAAGTCGGTCTGCGCGGTGCCTTTCACGCGGAGCGTTTTCCAGGTTTTGCCATCGAGAGAGGTCTGTACGCGGCCAACAGTCATGTAGTCGCCGTTCACTGTTCCCATGCAGATTCTGACGTCGCCGACGGGGACGGGAGCTGAGAGCTTGACAACGTAGGCATCGTTGGTTTTCTGGTTGCGGTTGAGGCAGGTGTAGGTGGTGTAGTCACCGTCGGTCATGAAGGAGGCGTTGTGGCCACTATAGATGTCGCCAGAGGGGATGGTTGCGCTGGCGATGGCGGTGGGAGCGGGGAGCGTCAGTTTGAGGACGGCGCGGGCGAGCTTGAGGGAGCGGGGCTCTGGGTTTTCGTTTTCAACGACGAGGTATCTGACGTGGGCGGCGGGCTGGCTGCCTTTTTCGAGGACGCTCCAGTCTCTGCCGTTTTCAGAGGTGAGGAGGGTGAAGGCGGAGAAGAGGCTGTCGGCGGCAGTTATGCTTTCGAGTTTGACGGGTTGGGGGAGACTGAGCCCGATGTATTGGCCTTGCTGTAGGGTGTTGACGCAGTTGTTGACGAAGGTGACGCTATTTTTGCTTTTCGACACGGCGCCTTTGGCTTTCTCAAGGTTGGAGAAGAGGACGGGGACGGCGGAAACGGGGACGCCGAGGAGGTTGCCGAGGGATTTCTCCTGGAGATAGCTGAGGAAGGGCCGGAGCGTTTCCTGCGAGGGGTTGGTTTGCCGCGACGAGAGCGAGAGCTGCGCACCGACGGATCCAGCGAGCTGGGGTGCCTGGTGAGCGGCATCTGTGTCAATGCGGGAGAGGGGATTGATGGTCTGCGCGTAGGCGTTCCATTTGTCGGACTCTTCCGCGTTTTCTGCGGCTTCGATGAGCGTCAGTGTCTGGCGAGCCATGCTGTGGAGCTTTGTGAGCCAGGGGGAGAGGTCGGCGAGGAGCAGGCGGTCGCTTTCGTTTTGGCTGTTTGCAAGGGCTTCGATTTTCTCTGCGGCCTTGAGGATGTTTTGCATGGTGGTTTTCAAGGCGCTACCGTCGGCCTGTCCTTGCTTGTTGAAGGCGGTTTTGTATGCGTTGACGAGGGAGGAGAGGGCGCCTGAGTCATAGTAGCGCAGATGGGCGGCGAGGAGCTGATAGGCCTCGGCTGTCTCTTTGTCGCGGATGATGGCGGGGAAGGCGGCGTTCCAGTTGGTCTTGTTGTTGAAAGCGGCATTGTTCCAAGCATAGTCGGCGACGCCGAAGAGGGCGATTTTCGACACTTCTCCCTGCTGCATGGGGTTGCTGAGGACGGCGAGACAGTTCTTCAAGCTTTTGTCGACCGTTGCGGTGTTGGAGATTCTGCTTTCGTCGTGGAAGTTGGCGTACATGTCCATCGTGAAGAGCTTGTCGGCATCGTTGTCGTTGCAGGGATAGTTCCACCACCATGCGACGTCGCGGCCCAGGTATTGGCGCACGCTCTGCACGTCGGAGGAATTGGGCACGCTCCATACGCCCCAGCCGGTGGTATAGATGACGACGTTGGAGGGCGTTTTGCTGAGGGCGGTGAAGAAGGCTTTACGCTGTTCTTCGCCACCACCCGCGAAGCTGCCGCAATAGATCTGGGGAACGAATTGGAGGGGCTTGACGGTGTCGGCGGGGGCGGCACCGCTTTTGTTCCACTCTTTTTCAATGGCCTGCTGGAGGCTGGTGACGCGGGCGGCATTGAGGTCGTACTGCGCCTGGGTGGAGGGGATGGCGACGTCGTCAACGAACACGGCAAACTGGCGCACGCCGAGGGCGTACATGCGCTTGTATTTGTTCATGATGTCGGTGATGACGGTGGAACTGTTGAGGAAGTCGTTGCCCGGATGGATGGCCCAAATGAAGTTGACCTTGGTTTCGTGTGACACCTGCGTGAGGTCTCTGACCATGTCCTGCGAGAGATAGCCGAGGTTTTTCTGCTGCTCGGTGATGGTGGCGGGATAGGGCTGTTTCCAATAGGCGGAGTGGTAGTAGTCGCTCTTCGCGCCATACATATATGAGTTCATCTTGTGGCGCATCATGAATCTCATGACGTCTTTCTTTACGTCAATGGAATAGGGTACGCCATAGTAGCCTTCGACGAGGCCACGGTTTTTCTGGTCGGCATAGTCGTAGATGATGCCGCAGGGAATGCTTTCTGGGGCGTTGTAGTCGAGAATTTGCTCCAGAGAGGCCATGCCGATGAAGGCGGCATCGGTGTTTTCGCCCAGGATGACGATTTCGGCAAGGCCGCCAGCGTCTTGCAGGCTGAGGAGGTGCTTGTCGTATTTGTTTTGCAACGTAAAGACATCGCGACTGAGTTTCAAGGCGGTGGCTTTTGCGTCGGCCTTGTCGCCCGAATTGTTGACGCCTACGAAGATGTGAACGAAGCCCTCTGAGGGGGCTGTGGCGAAGATTTCATCGCTGTCGCTAATGAGGTTGTGCTCGGAGAGGATGTTTTTCAGACGGGCTTTGGTGTAGCTGTCGATGTGGTCTCCACAGATGACTTGAATTTTTCCTGCAGGGATTTTGGTTGTGCCGCCCACCGCTTGCTGCTGATGGGGGATGGGGTGGATCTGATAGACGCTGTCGGCAAGGACGGTAAGGCTGGTGCACGTTCCAAGACAACAAAGGGCCAATCGTAGAATTGTTTTCTTCATGTTTTTTTATGGCTGTTTTTCCAAAGACGATGCGAGGCGCGGGCTTTGGATGTTAAACAATGATGTCCCTTGGCAAAAGAAATTGTTTCCCTTCGCCAAAGGACATGGATTCAGATGATTTCTATTTTAGGATGGTCTGCCATTATGCTCCCAAACTTTTGAGTGTTTCTTTCAAAACGGCAATCTTTGTTTCGGCATCTGCCTTTTTCTTTCTCTCGAGCTCCACGACGGCTGCGGGGGCGCCTTCAACGAAACGTTTGTTGCCGAGTTTCTTCTCGACGCCAGCGAGGAATCCCTCGAGATGCTTGAGTTCGGCCTGCGCCTTGGTGATTTCGGCTTCAGCGTCGATGAGGTTGCCGAGAAGCAGGGCGTATTCGGAGGTGCCGACCATGAATGTGGAGGCGCCTTCGCCCTTGACGGTGACGGCGGCGATTTCGGAGATGTTGGCGAGCTTAGAGATGATGCAGTTGTAGGCTTCAACGGGGTTTTCTCCAATCACCTGCAAGACCAGGGGCTCCTTCGGGGAGATGTTTTTGGAGGAACGGATTCCACGGATGTTGGTGATGACTTGCTTGACGGCGGCGAATTTTTCAATCTGCCGTTTGTCTGCATCGAGGGGCGCCTGGATGGTCTGAGGACTTGTCATGATGCTTTCGCCATCGCGACGCTCCGAGATGTTCTGCCAGAGTTCTTCCGTGATGAAGGGCATGAAGGGGTGGAGGAGATGGAGGAGGTCGTTAAAGAAGGAAAGCGTTGCCTGGTAGGTGGCGGCATCAATGGCCTGGCCGTAGGCGGGCTTGACGAGTTCGAGGAACCATGCCGAAAATTCATCCCAGAAGAGGTGGTAGACTTCCATCAGGGCATCGCTCAAGCGATATTTTGAGAAATGGTCGGCGATGACTGCGGCGCTGCTGCGCATCTGTGCCCCAAACCAGTTGATGGCGAGGGCGGCGACATCGTTCTGGGGGAGTGTCTCGCTGACAGTCCATCCCTGTACGAGGCGGAAGGCGTTCCAGATTTTGTTGCAGAAATTTCTTCCCTGTTCGCAGAGGGATTCGTCGAAGAGAATGTCGTTGCCGGCAGGCGCTGAGAGCATCATTCCCATTCTCACACCATCGGCACCATATTTGTCGATGAGGTCGAGGGGGTCGGGGGAGTTGCCGAGCGACTTCGACATTTTACGGCCGAGTTTGTCGCGCACAATGCCTGTGAAGTAGACGTCTTTGAAGGGGAATTTGCCCGTGTATTCATATCCAGCCATGATCATGCGTGCCACCCAGAAGAAGATGATGTCGGGGCCGGTCACGAGGACGCTGGTTGGGTAATAGTATTTGAATTCTTCGTTGTCGGGATCGAGGATGCCATTGAAGAGAGAGATGGGCCACAACCATGATGAGAACCACGTGTCGAGGGCATCTTCATCTTGCTTCAGATCGGAGAACTGGAGAGCGGGGTTGCCTGATTTCTCGCGTGCCAGGGCCAAGGCCTCTTGTTCTGTCTCTGCCACGACGTAACCGCCCGAGGGGAGATAGTAGGCGGGGATGCGGTGGCCCCACCAGAGCTGACGTGAGATACACCAGTCTTTGATGTTTTCGAGCCAATGGCGGTAGGTGTTTTTATACTTGACAGGATAAAACCTGATTTCGTCGTTCATAACCGGCGGCAACGCCAAGTCAGCAAAATGCTGCATCTTCAGGAACCACTGCGTGGAGAGCTTTGGCTCAATGGGGACACCGGTGCGCTCCGAGCAGCCGATCTTGTTGTCGTAATCTTCAATGCGCTCCATCAGGCCAGCCGCTTCCAAATCTTTGGCAATCTGGCGGCGAACATCGAAGCGGTCTTGGCCAACGTACATGCCGGCAGCCTCGGAGATGGTTGCGTCGTCGTTGAAGATGTCGATGGTTTCGAGATTGTATTTTTCTCCAAGCATGTGGTCGTTGACATCATGGGCGGGGGTGACTTTCAGGCATCCTGTTCCAAATTCAATGTCAACATATTCGTCTTCGATGACGGGAATGACGCGTCCGACAAGAGGGACTATCACTTTCTTTCCCTTGAGCCAATGGTTTTTGGGGTCGTTGGGATTGATGCACATCGCGACGTCGCCCATAATGGTCTCGGGGCGTGTCGTTGCCACGACGGCATAGCGCCCTTCTGCGTCTTCATGAATGATTTCGCCTTCTTCGCCTGTTGCTCCGAGGCCATCGTCGGATGCGACGCGATATTTCATATAATAGAGCTTCGTGTGCTCTTCTTTGTAAACCACTTCTTCGTCGGAGAGAGCCGTCTTGGCCTTGGGGTCCCAGTTGACCATGCGGACGCCACGATAGATGAGTCCTTTGCGGTATAGGTCAACAAAGACCTTGATGACGCTTTTTGAGCGGGTTTCGTCCATGGTGAACGACGTGCGGTCCCAGTCGCACGAAGCTCCCAGACGGCGCAACTGCTTGAGAATGATGCCGCCATGCTCGTCGGTCCAATCCCAGGCATGCTTCAGGAAGTCTTCACGGCTGAGGTCTGATTTCTTAATGCCGCGCTCCGCCAGGCGTGCCACGACTTTTGCTTCTGTGGCGATTGAGGCATGGTCGGTGCCAGGCACCCAGCAGGCGTTTTTGCCTTCCATACGGGCACGTCTGACGAGGATGTCCTGGATTGTCTCGTTGAGCATGTGTCCCATGTGCAACACGCCGGTCACATTGGGAGGAGGTATTACAACCGTATATGGTTTTCGTCCGTCGGGCTTAGAATTGAACAGCTTGTGTTCCATCCAATATCTATACCATTTGCTTTCGACATTTTCAGAACTGTATTTACTTGCTAATTCCATGTTGATAAAGAGTATGTTATATCTTTTATTTCTGCTATTATATGTATAAGGGAAATGACGGGAGGTCACGAATTCATCGACAGGAGAAATTCTTCATTGTTTCTCGTTGTCTCCATTCTCTTCTTCACCTCGCTCATGGCTTCAATGGCGTTCATGTCTGCGATGTATTTGCGCAGAATCCACATACGATTGAGCGTCTGCTGGTCTTGGAGCAGATCGTCACGACGCGTGCTTGAAACGACCAAATTGACGGCGGGGAAGATTCGCTTGTTTGACAATGAGCGGTCGAGCTGCAATTCCATATTGCCTGTTCCCTTGAATTCCTCGAAGATGACTTCGTCCATCTTCGATCCGGTGTCGATCAACGCTGTCGCGATGATGGTCAGCGAACCGCCACCTTCTATGTTGCGAGCCGCACCAAAGAAGCGCTTGGGCTTTTGCAACGCATTTGCATCGACACCACCAGTCAGCACTTTTCCCGAGGCTGGGGCAACCGTGTTGTAGGCACGCGCAAGACGGGTGATGGAATCGAGGAAAATGACCACGTCGTGGCCACACTCAACCATTCGCTTTGCTTTCTCCAAGACGATGTTGGCAATTTTTACATGTCTTGAAGCGGGCTCATCGAACGTTGACGCAATGACCTCTGCCTTGACTGTGCGGGCCATATCTGTGACTTCTTCCGGACGTTCGTCAATCAGCAGCATCATAAGATAGGTCTCAGGATGGTTTTCGGCGATGGCGTTGGCGATGTCCTTCATAAGCATGGTCTTACCTGTCTTGGGCTGCGCAACGATTAGCGCACGTTGCCCCTTCCCGATAGGCGTAAACAGGTCGATGACTCTGCGCGAGAGGCTGTCGTTTTTCCCGCTACACAGGTTAAATTTTTTCTCGGGGAATAGGGGAGTGAGGTGCTCGAAAGACACGCGGTCGCGGATGTCCTTCGGGGCCAATCCGTTGATGTGTGCAATTTCCAAAAGAGTGAAGAATTTCTCTCCTTCACGCGGAATCTTCACCAGACCTTCAATGACATCTCCTGTTTTCAATCCGTATTGGTAAATCAGATTGGGGGCGACATAAATGTCGTCGGGGGAGGTCAGATAGTTATAGTCTGACGAACGCAGAAAACCATAGCCTTCATTCAAGATTTCAAGCACACCGCGAGAATCAAGGGTTTGCGGGATTGCCAGTTCTTCGTCGTTGTCTTGGGCGAACTGGTCGTTTTCCCCGTAATCCTGTCGTTCCTGTGACAGAAGACCCTGAACGCCGCGCGGCTCTTGTTCGTTATGAAAATCGTGGTTTCCACGGTAATCCGGAATATTCCGGAACCCCATATTTCTGGCATTTTCCCTTGCTTCGGCAAAACCTCTGTCGTGGGGTTTGATGCCTTCGAAAACGGGCGGAATGTCCTGCAATATGATAAAATCGTTTGCAACGACCTGTGCTGACCTTTGCTCTTCCAAAGAGATTTCCTTTCTCCAGATGTCTGATTCTGCATCATCGGCAGCAGATTTTTTTCTCAGTGCCTCCAAATCGGCATTGTTCGCAGAGACGTCAGTATGTGAGTCTTCGCTCTGACGGTTTTGCTGCTGGATTTGCTCCGTGATGAAATCGGGGACATCGGAATCTGACTGGAGATATTCGGGCTGCTCGTCCTTTCGGGTGCCGCCATCCGCTTGCTCTTGTGAAGACGGCTCTACGCTGTTTCCCGTTTTCACGACTTCAGCGGCGTCGCTGGCCAAACGTTCTTCATTCGTATTTTCCGCCGACACGCTGCCAGACACAGCAGCGAAGGAGGCTGGCTCATGAAGATGGTTTTCATCTGGCAGCACTCCATCTTGAGCGGACTTTGTTTGCGCAAGCTGATCTGTCACATCAGAGGCAGGAATGCTCCCAACAGGAGCAGAAGTTATGAGGGCGTTTTCCGCCTCTGCATTTTCTTCCTTCGACACGCGCGAGGTGCCGATCCTTTTTCTGCCCGGCTTTGCGTCCGAAGGGGACGCGTCAGAGGTCGGCTTGGCAGTTTTGCTGGCGCTCGTTTTGCTCCTGCTGGTGGCAACGCGCGGCTTTCTGCCCGTCGATTCCATTCTGTTCATTTCAGCACTTTTGATTTCAGCCTGAACGTCTAAGATGTCGTAAACGAGATCTTCCTTGTCATTGCTGTCTTTATGTTTCGTGCCTAATGCCGTAGCAACAGAACGCAACTCCTCAATATCCTTATTTAGTAATTGTTCCTTGGTGAAAAGTGGCATTGTATAACATTTATTTTGTGTATATCTCATTTAAACCCAGAGGGGCCTAAATGGATTTTCAATTCGTAAAAAATCTTTGATGGATGATCAACACAAGTTCTTGTGTTTCCTTGTATTTTAAAGTCTTAGTCAACATTAAAAAATGAGTAATGATTTTGCATCTTTCCTTTGTGCGAAATAATCATTAACACCATATACCTATAAGAGATGACTATGCATATGCAAATTTAGTTACTTTGTTTCTTTTACCGAATATTAAATGCTCGGTTTGGTTTTTCTTACCACATTTTAAACATAATAGTGATACATGCGCATTTTAATAATTCTTGCTAAAGTCTCTTCGAATCGGCAGACATACTGGCGAAGATGTATTTCTTTGAGCGCCCAGCGTTTGTAACCCATTATTTTTGATTAATTTTGCATCAAATGCGCCCAGTCGACAATACATGCCTGACGACAGGCGGCATGATTTTGCGATCAATAAAAAATTCCATACAAGAATGACATATCAAGAAACTGTTCAATATCTCTTTGAAGCCACACCGCTTTTTCAACATATCGGTGGCAAAGCGTATAAACCAGGCTTGCAGACATCGCTTTGCCTTGATGAGCATTTCGGCCATCCTCACAAGAGTTACCCGATTGTTCACGTGGCGGGAACGAATGGAAAAGGATCTTGCTCGCACACTATTGCGGCGATTTTGCAACTGGCAGGTCTGCGTGTTGGATTGTTCACCTCGCCACATCTGCTGGATTTCAGAGAGCGCATACGGATTAACGGAAAAAAGATTCCAGAGGATACGGTTGTTCAATTCGTTGAAAGCGAGAAAGGCTTTTTCGAACCGCTGCATCCGTCGTTCTTCGAATTGACAACGGCATTGGCCTTCAAATATTTCGAAGATGAGCACGTGGATGTGGCAGTTGTTGAAGTGGGACTTGGAGGACGATTGGATTGCACGAATATCGTCACGCCGAAATTGTCTGTCATAACAAACATCAGTTTAGACCACACGCAATTCCTCGGCTCTACCCTCTCTGAAATCGCCTATGAAAAAGCAGGAATCATCAAGCCAGGGGTGCCTGTGGTCGTTGGAGAGGATTTGCCTGAGACGCGGCAGATTTTTCTTGATAAAGCAAAAGAAAACAATTCGCAGATTATTTTTGCTGAAGACAAACCAGAAGTCGTCAACAGCACGATGACGGAGAATTATACGCGCCTTTACGAGACTGTCGGTTACGGCACATTTGAGGGGCAACTGGCCGGAGAATGCCAAATCAAAAACACGAACACCATCCTGCACGTGGTTCCGCTCTTGCTGAAACAAGGACTGCTGCCGCAGTCGTACAACGATAAAAAACGAATCACGGCGTTGGTTCGCGAGGCTTTTTCAGAGGTGAGCTCATTGACAGGGCTGATGGGGCGCTGGCAATATGCTGGTCATCGTCCGGACATTGTGCTCGATACGGGACACAACACGGGAGGATGGGCATACCTCGGGAAGGCGCTTCAAAGCGGAAACTACCCTCAGGTGCATGTCATTTTCGGCATTATGGCAGACAAGGACATCGACGGCGTACTCTCGTTCTTGCCACAAAAATTGCACTACTACTTCACAAGGGCTTCTGTGGCAAGGGCATTGCCGCCAGAAGCGCTACGTGACAGAGCCGAAAAATTTGGCTTAAAGGGAGGGGTTTTCAATTGCGTATCAGATGCGCTTGAAGCTGCGTTGAAGAACGCCAAACCAGAAGATCTGGTCTACGTTGGAGGCAGCAGTTTCATTGTTGCTGACTATTTGGCAATCAACGATAAAAACGAAAACAAATAGGATTCAGACACTCACTTAAATACATAATAATTAGCAAGATATGACAAGATTAAAACATAAATACTTTAACTTATCGTTGGGCCTCTTGTGTGTTCTGACGATGTGCTTCGCATGCAAGGAGAACAAGCACGAAGACTGGTCGGAGGCACGGACGAAAATGGAACAAAAGGGGCAGGCATATCTGATGCTTTCCAGGCAAGCCCTCTCTGAAAAGAATTTTACAACAGCGCGAGAAAAAGTCAATTTGCTGCGCAAGGAATGCGAATTGGCGCTCTCTGCCCGCGAAGAAGGTATCCTGCTGATGGATTCCATCAATCTCTTTGAAGCAGAGGAGCAATTCCGAACAGCGTGTGAGGATTCCACGGCAGCATCTGCGAGGGAATCTATAGAAGACCTGCAGCAGAAAATCTGCTTCTACCAAAGGAAGTTGGAACACGACAAAAAATCCAAGGAAGCGGGAAACCAAGAAATCAATAAATAAACGGCACTTCTAAAACTCCACACTCTACCATCTACGCATGTCGGCTATTAAAAAAGAACTAAACACGGCGCAATGGGATGCTGTTTCCTATTGTGAGGGACCATCGCTCATCATTGCAGGGGCCGGTTCCGGAAAAACCCGCGTATTGACCTATAAGATCGCATATCTCATCGAGCAAGGCATGGAGCCTTGGCGGATACTGGCGCTTACCTTCACCAATAAGGCCGCACGCGAGATGAGAGACCGCATAGCCAATGTCGTCGGTTTTGAATCTGCACAAAATATATGGAACGGGACGTTCCATAGCATCTTCGCCAGAATCCTAAGACTGGAATCGGATGTCATCGGCTATCCGCACGACTTCACCATATACGACCAAACTGATTCCCGTTCGCTCATCAAGAACATCGTCAGGGAAATTGGTCTTGACGACAAAACATACAAGCCAAACATTGTGTCGGGCAGGATTTCAGAAGCTAAAAATGCCCTGGTGTTGCCAGGCGCATATCTGAATGACAGAAATGTGCGGGAGCGCGACCAGAGAGACGGCATCGGGAAAACGGGGGAGATTTACCGAACTTACATGCAGAGATGCTTCGCAGCAGGAGCTATGGATTTCGACGACCTCCTGCTCAACACCTTCCTCCTCTTCCAGGAACACCCAGAGGTGAGAGGTAAATACAGCGAACGTTTCTCATATATCCTTGTTGACGAATACCAGGACACGAATGTTGCACAACACCGCATCATCACGCAACTAACCTCCCCCACTTCGAAAATTTGCGTTGTCGGAGACGACGCACAGAGCATCTATTCCTTCCGAGGCGCACGCATCGACAATATATTGGGCTTTCAGGAGCAATACCCCACAGCAAAATTGTTTAAACTGGAGCGCAACTACCGTTCGACACAAAACATCGTCAATGCTGCCGACAGTCTGATCAAACACAATGCGGTTCAAATTCCAAAAAAAGTGTACAGCGAAGCGGAAGTCGGAGAACCTCTGAAAATCATAGAAGCCTACAGCGACAAAGAGGAAAGCATCAAGGTGGCGGGAGTCATACGAAATCTGCACAACGTGCACGACGTTCCCTACAATGAAATTGCGATTCTCTACCGTACAAATGCCCAAAGCCGCTCTTTTGAAGAGACCTTCCGCTCTGCTGGCATGCCATACAGAATCTATGGTGGGCTGTCGTTCTATCAGAGGAAAGAGGTGAAGGACCTGCTGGCCTACTTCAGATTGATATGCAACCCTTCTGATGAAGAGGCCTTCAAGCGCATTGTCAACTACCCCGCAAGGGGCATCGGGGCCACAACCATGTCAAAGATACAGATGGCAGCGGTGGAAAACGGGGAAACCCTGTGGAATGTAGCAGCCAACCCGCAAAAGTTCCAAGTGTCTCTCAGCAAAAGCACCCAAGGGAAGCTCTTGGCGTTTTTGGCGCTCATCGAAAAATTTCGCAATGACCTACACCGGAAAAACGGCTCCAGCCTCGCAACCGACATTCTGTATTCAGCAGGAATCAACGCCGATTTGCTTGCCGACACCAGCGCTGAAGGCATCAGCAAAAAAGAGAACATCGAGGAATTGCTCGGCGCCATCAAAGCCAACGAAGATGAAGCGAGAGGCAGCAACGCCGCAATCGTGCCGCTGACCGACTATATCTCCAAAGTGTCCCTACTGACGGATGCCGACCAGAAAGACGACGGCTCGCCCCGCATCACCCTGATGACGGTGCATGCCGCCAAGGGACTGGAATTTGACGCCGTCTTCGTGACTGGGCTTGAAAACGACCTCTTCCCCAATTCAAACGCCCGTTTCTATCCTAAGGAAATGGAGGAAGAAAGACGCCTCTTCTACGTTGCCATCACACGCGCCAAAAGCCGCTGCTATCTGACATACGCCAAAAGCCGCTTCAGATTCGGCAATATGGAATTTGGAGAGCCAAGCATCTTCCTGCGGGAGATAAACCAGAAATACTTAGACAAAAGCCCCTTTGCCGCGTCTGTCAGCACCACGCCAGGCCGCATCCCCAACAAAAACGCATTTTCGAAGAGTACATCTTTATGGGACAATCCTCCGTCGGGCACTACCTACCAAGAAGAGTGGCATCAGTCGAAGTCCCGTGCGTCATCGCGCGAAACAGCCGACGACAAGCGGTTCAAGAAAAGAATCTACAGCAACGGAAGAATCTTGCAACAGATAGGCTCAAGCTCCAAGGCAAACGATTCTGCTACGCCGCCAGAAATGCTTTCATCTGCCGTTGAATACGGCTCCACCACGTTGAAAGCGGGAGACAAAGTCGCCCACGAACGCTTCGGAATGGGAACTGTCATCTCTGTGGAAGGAAGCGGCAATGGTGCAAAAGCGCAAATTGATTTTGAAAAAGGAGTCGGAATAAAAAAACTATTGCTTAAATTTGCAAAGCTCAGCAAGATTGAGTGACCTCAGCAAAAAAGCCGAGACGCTCCACCTCGCCGCAAGCCCCCGCGCCTCCCTGTCAAGTGCGTCCTCCCTGCTTTGATAATATAAAATAATTTTTGAATACCTATTTATGATACAATCAATGACCGGCTATGGCAAAGCCGAAATCCATTTCAACGGAAAGAAAATCCATGCAGAAATAAAATCCCTCAATTCAAAAAACCTCGACCTTTCAGCACGCATCGCCCCCATTTATCGGGAAAAGGAAATGGAGGTGAGGAAATTCATCGCCGCGCAACTTGAAAGAGGAAAAGTCGATTTCAATCTCTGGGTTGAAAAAGACCAGGCGTCTTCCTTCCTTCCAATCAACCAAGAAGCAGTCAAAGACTACACCCGCCAGATTCGCGCCATTTCTGAAAGCAACAACATTCCTTTTCCAGAACAAGGCATCTGGGAAGTACTCATAAAACTTCCAGAAACCATGCAGCCCAATGTCGTTGAAGACCTAACAGAGGAAGAATGGAACGCAGCGTCCCAAGCTGTCGCCGAAGCAGTTGGCCACCTCGTTGAATTCCGCACGCAAGAAGGACTGGCCCTGCAAAAGAAATTTTCAGAGAAAATCGACAACATTGAGCGTCTTCTCGGAGAAATCGAACCGTTTGAGAAATCGCGCGTTGAAAAAATCCGCCAGCGCCTGACAGAGCGTCTTGAAGAACTGAAAGGCGTGGACTACGACAAAAACCGCCTGGAACAAGAGCTCATTTACTATATTGAGAAACTCGACATCAGCGAAGAAAAACAAAGACTTGCCAACCATCTGAAATATTTCCGCGAAACAATGGAAACCAGCCACGGACAAGGCAAGAAATTAGGATTCATCGCCCAGGAAATGGGAAGGGAAATCAACACAACGGGCTCGAAGAGCAATCAGGCAGAGATGCAGAACATCGTTGTGAAAATGAAAGACGAGTTGGAACAAATCAAAGAACAGGTTCTTAATGCCCTATAATCAACACACATCATGGAAGAAACCACTGTTGCAAAGAAAGCCGACGGGCGCGTAATCATCATTTCCGCACCCAGCGGAACAGGAAAAAGCACCATCATTTCATATCTGATGACGCTGGGGCTCAATCTGCACTTTTCTGTGAGCGCAACGAGCCGCCCGCCACGCGGGAAGGAAGTAGATGGTGTTGACTATTTTTTTCTCACGCCAGAAGATTTCCGCCAACGAATTTCAAAGGGCGACTTTCTGGAATATGAGGAAGTCTATGAAAACCGCTATTACGGAACGCTCCGCACTGAGGTCGACAAACAGCTGGCAAACGGCGATAATGTGGTCTGCGACATTGACGTCGTCGGCGCGCAAAACATAAAAAAAATATATGGTGGCCGCGCATTCAGCCTTTTCATAAAACCACCCTCAATTGACGCCCTACGCCAACGGCTTGAAAATCGCGGCACCGACTCGCAGGAAGTCATCCAGCAACGCATCAACCGTGCAGAATTTGAACTCTCGCAAGCCCCCAACTTCGATGCCTGCATCGTCAACGACGTGTTGCAGAAAGCCCAGGAAGAGGCAGCCAACGCGATTAGGCGGTATCTCGAAACAGCCGCGGAATAATCCCCCCACTCTCCCATTCACGAAGAAACATGCGCGTAACAATTTACGGAGGCTCTTTCAGCCCCATCCATAAGGGACACATCGCCTTAGCCAGCCAAATCATCAAAGAAGACATGGCCGATGAAGTGTGGCTGATGGTATCGCCACACAATCCGTTGAAGTCAACCAACGACCTATGGCCAGTTGACCTCCGTCTAAAACTCTGTGAGAAAGCAGTTGAAGGGCTGGAGAAAATAAAAGTCTCCGATCTGGAGACGCGTTTGGAAAAACCGTCCTATACCTATAAAACCCTGCGCGAACTATCACGTCTCCACCCCCAAGTCCAGTTCTCAATACTCATCGGTTCCGACAACTGGGCCTGCTTCGACCATTGGGCACACCACGAGGAAATCCTAACACACCACTCCCTCATCATCTATCCGCGCCAGGGCTTCCCCATCAACCCCCATCTCCTGCCGCCGCAAACCAGCCTGCTCAACGCCCCTCTCCTGCCCTACAGTTCAAGCGAGATAAGGCAGCGCTTGAAAGCAGGGCGCCCCATCAACCACATGCTGCCTCCAAACGTAGCCGAAATGATTGCCACGACGGAGTATGCTGGAAAACGGCAGACAAACTGATAGTTTCTGAAAATCCACTCAGCTTTCACGCCGCCACTGACACGCGCACGACCCACATTCGCTCTGCTGCAAAAATAAAACAGATAATCCCCCAACAATAAAAAACAACAAACATACAATGGATAGAAAACAACTTGTAGACAACATCTTCAGAAAGAAATCCTTTCTCTGCGTCGGACTCGACACGGATTTGAAGAAAATCCCAAACCACCTCCTCAACGACCCCGACCCCATCTTCGCCTTCAACAAGGCAATCATTGACGCAACAGCGCCCCATTGCGTTGCCTATAAACCCAACTTGGCCTTCTACGAGTGCTACGGCATGATGGGATGGAAAGCTCTGGAAAAAACAATCGAATACATCAGAACCAACCACCCCGACCAATTCATCATCGCTGACGCCAAGCGCGGCGACATCGGAAACACCTCAGCCATGTATGCCAGATGCTTCTTCGAAGAAATGGACGTCGACGCGCTGACGGTGGCCCCATACATGGGCAGCGACAGCGTTGTCCCCTTCTTGAAGTACCCAGGAAAATGGGTGATCCTACTTGCCCTGACAAGCAATGCCGGTTCCCACGATTTCCAGTTGCTACGTGAAGAAGGCGGCAAGCGCCTGTTTGAGAAAGTGTTGGAAACATCGCAGGAATGGGGCAGCAACGAGCAGATGATGTATGTGGTTGGCGCAACGCAAGGCGAACGCTTTGCAGACATACGTAAAATAGTCCCCAACCACTTCCTCCTCGTACCGGGCGTTGGCGCACAAGGCGGTTCGCTGCAAGATGTTTGCAAATACGGCATGACGAAGGAGTGCGAACTGCTCGTCAATTCCTCACGCGGCATCATCTATGCAGACCACACAGAAAACTTCGCTGTTGCCGCCGGAGCCGCCGCAAAGAAATTGCAGGCTGCGATGGCAGTGGAGCTAAACAAGGTGCAGGGGAAATAAGATAAAAAGACGAGAAACAGACAATCCCCTCTGCATAAACAATACGACCATTAATTGGTTACATGGCAAACGCCTTGGAAACATACAAATTGCCTTGCAAGGAAAATTAATGTTTGCCGGTAAGGGGGGGCGCTCCAACAAGATTAAACAAATATATAAGGGAAAAGCTGCGATGCGCCGCGTCACAGCTTTTTCTGTTTTGTGGTTGCTCTAAGATTATCGCCCCTCATCAAGCCCCTCCCCCTAAAATGTTTATTATAAACATCAACGATATTATCAGTTTTTTGTGTAAGTTTGCAAAATGAAGCAGTTGCCCCTCGTGGAAACTGGCGTGGGGGATGAAGAGGACATCCCCCACAAAACGTTTTATCACGCAAGTCCATCCCGATGGGACACTTCCACATCCCTGACTTGCATCGGGCATGTGGAAACGGGCTTCAAATCACAAACCACACATCTACAAAAGACACTTTCTTCCAAATAGACATGACAGAAATAGAATTCAAAATAGAATATGCCACGCAGTGGGGGGAGATTCTCTGCCTATGCCACAAAACTGCAGGGAGCACCCTACAACAGACGATTATGCACACCAGCGACGGACAGATTTGGGAGTGCAGCATCGAGGTCGCCCCGTTTGCCTTGGTGGAATACCACTACACGGTGGCACGGCAAAAGGATATGAAAACGGTACGCACCATGAGGCAGGGGATTTTCAAACTACTGACGGGCAGAGAGAAGCGCATCGTCGCCCACGATCATTGGGCCGCTAACGACATTAACGATGTGTTTCTCCACACGGCTTTTTCAAAATGTGTGTTCAAGGCTGGAGGGGGGAACAAACGACAATGGTCCTCTAATGGGGCAAACACGCTCTGCCTGCACACGACACCCCCACCGGCAGGCTGCTGGTGGGGGATTGTCGGCAGCAGCAAGACGCTGGGAGAATGGCAGGAAGGCGGCGCAAAGCGTCTCACTCAAACTGGTCCTTATGAGTTCTGCACCATGCTGGAGGAGAAAGACGCCATTTGCGGACTGGAGTATAAATATGTGCTTGTCAACGACGATTCGTCGAAACCCTACGTATGGGAAACAGGAGAGAACAGGGTTTTGCCGCCTCTAAAGGAAGGGGGAAGAATGGTTGTTAACGACGGCGGCGTGCGCATCGCCTGCACCCCCTGGCGCGGGGCTGGTGTCGTGATTCCCGTTTTCTCGCTCAGAAGCGATGGCAGCCAGGGTATCGGCGACTTCGGCGACCTGAGGCAGTTTGTCTCATGGTCTGCCAGCGTGGGATTTAAATGCGTTCAGATTCTCCCCATCAACGACACGACATCATCTGGAACTTGGCACGACTCATATCCCTACAACGGCATCTCTGTCTTTGCGCTTCACCCCGTCTATCTCGACTTGAGGGAATGGAAGGACTGGAGCGGTTTTGCACCCTACAAGGAACAGGCTAAAGGAATTAACAGACTTCCGAAAGCTGACTATGAAGCGGCCTTCGCGCTAAAGATGGATTTTCTCTCAGCGCTTTATCTGGCCTTCGGGGAGGAAATCATGGAGACAAGCGCGTTTCATGCGTTTTTCGACACCAACGAGAAATGGCTCATCCCCTACGCCTGCTATTGCCGTGAGAAGGCGCAAGCGATTAGACTTGCAGGGGCTGACGACCTGGCGTTTTTTTACTTCACGCAATTCTTGCTCCATAGGCAGATGATGGCAGCGCACGACACGGCGCGACAGTGTGGCGTGATTCTGAAGGGCGACATCCCCATCGGGGTATGCGCTGACAGCGTGCCTGCCACCGTTGATTGCCAGCTGTTTCACTTTGACGGTAGTGCGGGAGCGCCGCCCGATGATTTCGCCCGCGAAGGTCAAAACTGGGGCTTCCCAACTTATAACTGGGAAGACATGGGGAAGGATGGTTACAGATGGTGGAAGGAGCGTTTGAGGAGCATGGGGCAATTTTTCGACGCCTACCGCATTGACCATGTACTGGGTTTCTTCCGTATATGGGAAATTCCTTCATGCCAGGTGCAGGGGCTGATGGGGCATTTTCGTCCGGCTCTGCCTCTCAGCGAGAAGGAAATCCATGGATGGGGCTTCCATGCTGACATCGAACGCTACTGCCGTCCCTTTGTGACAAAAGCAGAAAGAGAAAGGCTGAAGGAGCAGTTTCCGCATGCCGATCTCGACCATTTCTTGATACAGGCAGCCGACGATTCTTTCGAACTGCGTGAGCACGTTGACACTCAGCGAAAAATTGCGGGTCTTGACTGTGACGAAAAGTTAAAGAAAGCCTTGATGGAGATTGCGGCAGAGGTGCTCTTTATCAAGGATCCTGACGGAGGGGGCTATCACCCGCGCATCATGGGGCATGAAACGCGTGTGTTCCAGACGCTTGACAACCATTGCCGACAGGCGTTCAACAGCCTCTATGAGGATTTTTTCTACCGGCGCCACAACCAATTTTGGGCGCAAAAGGCGCTCGAGAAAATGGAGGAAATCATGGTGCCGAGCGGCGACGAAATCATGGATTCCATGCTGCCATGCGCGGAAGACCTCGGAATGGTGCCTAGCTCTGTGAAGGGCGTGCTGGAACGGCTGCAGATATTGTCGCTGGAAATACAACGCATGCCCAAAAAATTCGGCGTGCGATTTGACAACCTGAAGGAGAATCCTTACCTCTCTGTAAGCACCATTGCCACCCACGACATGCCGCCCTTCCGACTGTGGTGGCACGAGAACAGAGAAGAGGCGCAGGTTTTCTACCACGAGGTGCTCAAGCGCGAAGGAGATGCCCCTGAGGATGCCACACCGGAAATCTGCGAACAGGTTGTCAGCGAACACTTGAGATGCCCCTCTATGCTGTGTGCCAACAGCCTGCAAGACTACATGGCGATTGACGGCAACTTGCGCAACCCATATTATGAAGAGGAACAAATTAATGTGCCCTCTAATCCTAACCAATACTGGAATTATCGTATGCATCTGACCATTGAGCAACTGGCTGGGGCTTCCCCTTTCAACGAAAAACTGCGTATGCTCATCAAAAGCAGTGGACGCTGACGCCACACGCACGCGCCGTGTGTGTCGTAAAAATACGGCAACCCTGGAATGTTATTTTGAAGTGCAGCCGCTAGATGATTTCCCGTTCAGCGGCGAAAATCATAAAAACATATAAAAGGCTTTCGTTTTGTGCGGACACGAAGACGGGACTACTATGTTTTTAATATATTTGCATGATAAAGTTGTCTGAACTTTTATGAAATTCAAGATTTGCCTTTATTTTCGAGGCGTTTTGGGGCCTTGAAGAAGGAATGTAGCGGGCTACGTGACTGATGAAGGGTTAAAAAAACGCCCCCAAAAAAGTGAAGCTTGAATTTAGAAGAGATGAAACTCCAATTCAAATCTTCGTCAGAAAAATTTAGACGACTTCAATATTTCAAACGCAACAAAGAAAAATACAATGAAAAAGATTTTATCTCTTCTGCTGGTGTTCATGACCAGCATGATCTCAGCCCATGCCCAATTTGAAAGGGGTGTGAAATACGTTGGCGCTTCAGCCTCTGGATTGGGATTTTCATACAGTTCGAACGAGAAATTCCGCCTCGGACTTGACGCGCATGCGGGCTATTTTGTGGCCGACTGCCTCATGCTGAATGCAACGGCAGGCTACGAACACAAGCGCAATCTTGACGATGTGCGCATTGGTGCTGGCGCACGCTACTATTTCGACCAGTGCGGCATCTATCTCGGCGCTGGAGCTGAATACAACCATTTCACCAAGAAAAACAACGACTTGATGATACCGCTCAGTGTTGGATACGCTTTTTTCCTCAACCAGTTTATCACGCTGGAACCTTCCTTGTATTACAAGATGAGCCTGCACGACTTCGGAGGAAACTCCACGTTTGGTGCAAGCATCGGCTTGGGTGTCTATTTCTAAAAGACGATATGAAAGATGCTGGCGAAACAAAATCATTACGACGGCAGCATCTACTAAATTACGTAAACAGGATTGTTAAGTAGGTGTTCAGAATTAGTTTATGTTGAATTGTCGTATTATTTTGTTCCTACAGTTGCCTTGAAGAAGGAGCGTAGCGGGCTACGTGACTGATGAAAGACAGCTGTAGGGGCAAAAGAATACGGCAAGGAAATATCAGAAAGGTTCTCCCCTGCATGGATACTATAAAATAATTTTGAATACCTACTTAATAAAGCGCTACATATACACAAATCAAAACATGTCAAGAACTGAAATATCCACCCTCGGCGAATTTGGCCTTATTGAACATCTCACGAGAGGGCTGGCTTCCTCTAACGCTTCAACAAAGAAGGGCGTTGGCGACGACTGCGCCGTGCTCGACTATTCGAACGGCGGCAGCAAGTTGCGCACACTCATCACGAGCGACATGCTCATGGAAGGCATCCATTTTGACCTGGTGTACACCCCGCTCAAGCATCTGGGATATAAAGCCGCCATGGTTAATCTCTCCGACGTTTATGCTATGAACGGCACGCCCCGACAAATGACGGTCAATCTGGCCATTTCACGTCGGTTCTCCATCGAAGATATCGACGACCTGTATGCCGGCATACGCATGGCCTGCAAGAAACACAATGTAGACATCGTCGGTGGCGACACAACATCATCATTGACGGGCTTGGCCATCAGCATCACCTGCATCGGAGAAGTGCAAGAGGACGACATCATATACAGAAACGGAGCGCACGACACTGACCTCATCTGCGTGAGCGGAAATCTGGGCGCCGCTTATATGGGACTGCAACTGATGGAGCGCGAGAAAGCCGTGTTTGAATCGCAGGTTGCAAAAAACAAAGAAGCTGCGATTCAACCTGATTTCAGCGGACGCGAATATCTCCTGGAAAGGTTGCTCAAGCCGGAAGCACGACGCGACATTGTTGAGAATATGCGCAATCAAGGCATACACCCGACAGCCATGATGGACATCAGCGACGGACTCTCATCGGAACTGAGACACATCTGCAAACAGTCGGGCACGGGATGCAGAATATATGAAGAACGAATTCCTGTTGACTATCAAACGGCCGTCACTGCCGAAGAATTCAACATGAACGTAACGACATGTGCGTTAAACGGAGGGGACGATTACGAACTGCTCTTCACCGTGCCTTTGACCGAACACGAGCTGGTTGAATCCATGGACGACGTTAAAGTCATCGGATACGTCACCAAGGCGGAATTGGGATGCGCACTCGTTTCACGTGACGGACAAGAATTCGAACTGAAGGCACAGGGATGGAATCCGCTTAAGGAAGACAAATAACCAGGCAACCCAACAAGATTGGAAACACCCCACGTCTGCGATTTCACCGTGACGCGAAGGAACATCGAATAAAATCCTTGTGAAGTACAACAAAAATAGGTAACTTTGCAGTCAAACTGGTATCCCAGAAGAAATCTGAGAACCGAAAATCAACCCCAAAAAGATAATCAGAAATTAACACATGATAGAGAAAATCAATGATTTGCTTGCCGAAGTCGGTACTTTGACAGCGAACGATGAAAAGGAATTAGAAGCATTACGCATCAAATACCTCAGCAAAAAGGGCGTAATGAACGAGTTGATGACCGCCTTCCGCGATGTACCAGGCGACCAGAAACGCGAATTGGGACAGAAGCTCAACACGCTGAAAAATGCCTTACAGGACAAAATCAACGGATTGAGACTCGCATTGTCCACTAAAGACAACAACCACGATGACCTTGACCTGACACGCACGCCCTACCCCATAAAGGTGGGGACACGCCATCCGCTATCAATCGTGAAAAGCGAAATCATTGACATCTTCTCCCGCTTGGGATTTTCTCTTGCAGACGGACCAGAAATCGAAGATGACTGGCACGTGTTTTCTTCCATGAACTTCCCTGAAGATCATCCGGCACGCGACATGCAGGACACTTTCTTCGTTGAACAGCACCCCGACATTGTCCTCCGCACCCACACCAGTTCTATCCAGAGCCGTGTCATGGAAACAACCGAACCGCCCATCCGTGTGATTTGTCCGGGACGCGTTTACAGAAACGAAGCCATCTCGGCACGCGCCCATTGCTTCTTCCATCAGATTGAAGGTCTGTATATAGACAAGGACGTCTCGTTTACCGACCTGAAGCAAGTGTTGCTCACCTTCGCACGCGAAATGTTTGGAGCAGAAACGAAAATCCGTCTTCGCCCCTCTTACTTCCCGTTTACAGAGCCAAGCGCAGAAATGGACATTTCCTGCAATATCTGCGGCGGGAAGGGTTGCGCATTCTGTAAGCAAACAGGATGGGTGGAAATTCTCGGTTGCGGCATGGTGGACCCCAATGTGCTTGAAGCCAATGGCATTGACAGCAAGAAATACAAGGGATATGCTTTCGGCATGGGCGTTGAGCGCATCACAAACCTGAAATATCAGGTCAAGGATTTACGATTGTTCTCTGAAAACGACATCCGCTTCCTGGATGAATTCATGGCAGCAAACTAAAATCGCATATTAGGAAACTGGATAGAAGCAAGCGTGCATTGACAAAAGGTATGCAAATGCGCAAAAAAGATATTGCAGCCTGCATTATGAAAATTAGAGAAGATGCTCCATCGTATCTATATATACCCTATCAGTTAATTGCACGTAACATAAGCCGTTCCCACGAAATTTCCAAATGAACATAGCACCTTCGTTTTAGCCTGCCAAGCGGGGTAAACGGAGGTGTTTTCAATTTCTGGCATAGGCCACAGACAGACCACCACTATGGAGAAATTCAATCTACATGTGCTTGGATGCGGCAGCGCACAACCCACCTTGCGCCACCACCAGACATCGCAGGTGCTCAATATTCATGAAAAGCTTTTCATGATTGATTGCGGCGAGGGCACACAACAACAACTGAGAACCACACATCTGAGTTTCTCACGTCTGAACCATATTTTCATTTCGCATCTTCACGGCGACCATTGTTTCGGGCTCATCGGCTTGATTTCCACTTTTTCGCTGCTCGGACGCACAAAAAGTCTGCACGTGTATGCCCCTTCTGAATTGGAAGGACTTATGAGGCCGCAATTGCAGTTTTTCTGTAATGGCATCATGGCATTCGACGTCGTGTTCCATCCCTTCAGCACAAAGAAAGGGGCCGTTATCTATGAAGATAGGACCATATCGGTGGAAACCATACCGCTACGACACCGGATGCCCTGCTGCGGATTTATCTTCCGCGAGAAACCAGCACTGCCCCACATCAAGCGCGACATGATCGACTACCTGGGCATCCCCCACTTCGAAATCAATCGGATCAAACTGGGAGGTGATTGGACGAAAGCAGACGGTACCGTCGTTCCCCACCACATGCTGGTTACTCCTCCACGCGCCGCGCGAAGTTATGCCTACCTCTCAGACACGGCCTTCCTGCCGGAACGTGCTCCCTTGATTAAAAACGTATCGGTGCTGTTTCATGAAGCCACTTTCGCCACGTCTGCCGCCGCCCGCGCCACCCAAACAATGCACTCCACAGCAGCACAGGCAGCACAGATGGCAAAACTGGCCAACTGCGGTAAACTCATAATTGGGCATTTCTCGTCGCGCTACGAGAATGAGGACATCCTGCTGGAGGAGAGTCGCGAGATTTTTCCCAACACAATGCTTGCCTACGAGGGAATGCAACTTGAAATCGGCAACGAACAATAGGCACAACCGACAACATTTGAAACAAATAGTTCGTCATTTCCAACGATTTTCGTAACTTTGCGACAAATAAACAAAAGCAAATATGGCTAAAGAACTCAAAAATCTTACAAAAAGAAGCATAGACTATTCTAAATGGTATAACGAATTGGTTGTCAAGGCCGATTTGGCAGAACAGGCAGACGTTCGCGGCTGCATGGTGATCAAACCTTATGGTTATGCGATTTGGGAAACTATCCAGCAGGAATTAGACAAGCGATTCAAATCAACAGGCGTTCAAAACGTATATTTCCCTCTCCTCATCCCCAAAAGTTTTCTTTCCAAAGAAGCAGAACATGTGGAAGGATTTGCAAAAGAATGCGCCGTTGTCACCCACTATCGTTTGAAGGCCAATCCGGAAGGTGACGGCGTGGTGGTTGATCCGGCAGCAAAACTGGAAGAAGAACTGATTATTCGCCCGACGTCAGAAACCACCATTTGGAACACTTATCGCAAATGGATTCACTCATGGAGAGACCTCCCCTTGTTGTGCAACCAATGGTGTAACGTGATGCGTTGGGAAATGCGCACCCGTTTATTCTTGCGCACCAGCGAATTTTTGTGGCAGGAAGGACATACGGCACACGCCACTAAAGAAGAGGCTGAGGCACGTGCAAAACAGATGCTTGACGTTTACGCCGATTTTGCAAAAGACATTTTAGCCATTCCAGTAGTCCGCGGCGTCAAGAGCGCAACAGAGCGTTTTGCAGGCGCACTTGACACATACACAATTGAAGCCATGATGCAGGATGGCAAAGCGCTCCAAAGCGGAACAAGCCACTTCCTCGGTCAGAACTTCGGCCGCGCTTTCAACGTGCAGTTTGTTGACAAAAACAACAAGATGGACTATGCCTGGGCCACCAGCTGGGGCGTCAGCACCCGTTTGATGGGCGCGTTGATCATGACACACTCAGACGACAACGGTTTGGTACTTCCTCCACACGTCGCTCCAATACAGGTGGTCATTGTGCCCATTTATAAGGGAGAAGACGAATTGCAGGCACTTGATGAAAAACTGGGCGGCCTGAGAGACCGTTTGGAGGCGATGGGCATTCGTGTGAAATACGATAATGCAGACAACAAGCGCCCCGGATTTAAATTTGCCGACTACGAATTGAAGGGTGTTCCTGTCAGAGTCGTCATGGGAGGTAGAGACCTGAAAAACGGCACCGTTGAAATCATGCGTCGCGACACGCTCGAAAAGGAAACCGTTTCTTTTGAAGGCATTGAAGACCACATAAAAAATCTGCTTGAGGAAATGCAACAAAACATCTTTAAGAAGGCTGAGACATTCCTCAACAACAATATCTTCCCTTGCGACAATTACGAAGAGTTTAAGGAAAAAGTCAAAAACGGCGGTTTCTATCTCTGTCCTTGGGATGGCACGCCTGAAACTGAAGCACAGATCAAGGCCGACACGCAAGCAACCATCCGCTGCGTGCCTTACGGATTCAGCCAGGAAAATCTGGGAAATGACATGGTCAGTGGAAAACCTGCCACATGCCGTGTCATTGTGGCCCGCAGCTATTAATCAATAAGAAGGCAGGTGGGCAGAACTTTTTTTGAAAAGAGTTCCGACACTTGCCCGCTCATTTAATGAAGAAGCTACCTCCTTAAAAAGAAGGTGGCGGCTAGCCTCCAATTTATCATCATCCTTATATGATTTCTGTTGAATCATTAAAAGTTGAATTTGGCACACGTCCTCTCTTTGAGGACGTGTCTTTTGTAATAAACAAGAAAGACCGCATCGCGCTTGTCGGGAAAAACGGAGCAGGCAAATCAACACTTTTAAAAATCCTCGCCGCACAGCAGCAACCCACCTCAGGGAGCGTTTCTGTGCAGAACGACATCAGCATTGGCTATCTGCCTCAGGTCATGGTGCTTTCAGACAACCACACGGTCATTGAGGAAACGGAAAAAGCCTTTAGCCACATTCAGGAGCTGAAAGAAAAAGTTGACACACTAAACGAAGAATTGCTCAACCGTACGGACTACGAAAGCGAAAGCTACATGGAATTGGTTGAACGGTTCACCCACGAAAACGAGCGTTTCCAAATCATCGGCGGCATGAACTATCGCGCGGAAATGGAGCGTACACTTCAAGGGCTCGGATTTGCAACGAGCGACTTTAACCGCCCGACAAAAGAATTTTCGGGAGGATGGCGCATGCGCATTGAGCTGGCCAAACTCTTGCTTCAACGCCCCGACGTGCTTTTGCTCGACGAACCAACCAACCATTTGGACATAGAAAGCATCCGTTGGCTGGAATCGTTCATAGCCCGCAGCTGCAGCGCAGTGGTATTGGTCAGCCACGACCGCGCATTCATCAACAACGTCACCAACCGCACATTGGAAATTTCCTGCGGCCGAATCACCGACTATAAGGTGAAATATGATGAATATGTCAAACTGCGTGCTGAGAGAAGAGAGCAACAACTCCGTGCCTACGAAAACCAGCAAAAGGAAATTGCAGACATCAAGGACTTTATAGAACGGTTCAGATACAAACCGACGAAGGCAACACAAGTTCAGAGCAGAATCAAACAACTTGAAAGAATCGTGCCGATAGAGGTTGATGAGGTCGACAATTCCTCGCTCCACCTCAAATTTCCGCCATGCTCAAGAAGCGGCGACTATCCCGTGATTTGCGACGGTGTCCGAAAAGACTATGGCGACCATTGCGTCTTCCACGATGTTGACCTCACCATCAAGCGCGGTGAGAAAGTGGCATTTGTTGGAAAAAACGGCGAAGGAAAGTCAACGTTGGTGAAATGTATTATGGGAGAAATCCCCTTCACGGGAAATCTCAAAATCGGCCATAATGTTGAGATTGGCTACTATGCCCAAAACCAAGCCCAGTTGCTTGACGAGGAAATAACCGTGTTCGACACCATTGACCGCGTAGCGAAGGGCGACATCCGTCTCAAAATCAAAAACATCCTCGGTGCTTTCATGTTCGGCGGAGAAGCGTCTGAAAAGAAAGTGAAGGTGCTTTCAGGTGGCGAACGGAGCCGTCTGGCAATGATCAAACTGCTCTTGGAACCTGTCAACCTGCTCATCCTCGACGAACCGACAAACCATTTGGACATGCGCACGAAAGATGTGCTCAAAGAGGCCATCCTGGCCTTCGATGGTACAGTGATTCTCGTCAGCCATGACCGCGACTTTCTGGATGGCCTCGTTTCAAAGGTCTATGAATTTGGAGGCGGCCACGTCAGAGAGCATATCGGAGGCATCTACGATTTCCTTGAGAAAAAACAGATCGAAAACATCGACGACATCCAGCTAACGGCTTCTTCCCAGAAGAAAAATACGCCAGAGTCTGAAACGGCGCAAGTGTCTGACAACAAACTTTCATACGAAGCAAGAAAAGAGAAGGCCAAGTTGCTGAGAAAGGCAGAAAAATCCGTCGAGGAAAAGGAAAAACAGGTTCTGGAACTCGAGCAGGAAATCAAGGAAATTGAAGCGATGTTGTCCACACCGGAAGGAGCGCAAGATGCCAAACTCTTCGCTCGGTATGACGAAGTGAAGAAGCAGCTCAAGCAAGCCGAAAACGAATGGGAAGCAGCTATGGAAGAGGTTGAGACCCTCAATCAGTAATTGGAATCTAAAAGCAGGTGGTCAATATGATTTTTATCGATGCTGACCACCCATCTAAGAAACAGAATAACAATATGACTTTAAAAACAATGCTACTGCAAATCCTGGCCTTCAGCGCCGCAACGGGTTTTGCACAGACAACAGCACAAACAGGCATTGACAAGGCCAATATGGACCTTAGCGTCAAACCAGGAAACGACTTTTATCAGTATGCCGCTGGCGGCTGGATTGAAAGACATCCGCTCACCCCGGAATTTTCACGCTATTCCCAGTTTGACGAGCTCCAGGAAAACAACCAGAAGCAGCTGCGCGAAATGATAGAGCAGTTCGCAAACAACACCTATCCCCAAGGCTCTCTCCAGCAGAAAATCGGTAGCCTCTATCGCCTTTCCATGGACAGCGTCAGAAGAAACAGAGAGGGCTATACGCCCATCAAGGGAAAACTGGCAGAGATTGAAAAAATTGCCGACCGTAAATCGGTGCAATACCACGCCGCACGCCTTTCAAGCGAAGGCGTGTCAACATTTTTCGGCTTTGGCTGTGACGCCGACCTCAAAGACTCGCAATGGAATCTCATGCAAGTCAATCAGGGCGGCCTTTCCATGGGAGAACGCGACTACTATCTGAGCGACGAAGAAGCCACGAAAAAAGTACGTGAAGGATATAAGGCCTATGTCAAGAAACTGTTTCTCATGACGGGCTGCGACGAAGCGACAGCCCAAAAGAGAATGGAGGCCGTCCTCAACATCGAAACGCGCATTGCAAAAGCATCATACAGTGCCACAAAATTGCGCGACGTTGAAGGCAACTACCACAAAATGAGCTATCAGCAACTGCTTGCCGACTATCCAGGCATCGACTGGAGCACGCTTTTCCTCCTCAACGGCGTCCCTGCCTTTGAATCCATCTCTGTTAATCAGCCTGAGCCAATCCACGAAGTTGAAAAAATTTTAGCCGAGAGCGCAATTGAAGACTTGAAGGCATATCTGTATTTCAAACTGGTGGATGATGCCACTGGCGCGTTGAGCGACGATTTCCGCAAAGAATCCTTCAACTTCTACGGACACATCATGAGCGGAGCCGAGCAAGACCGTCCGCGTTGGAAGCGTGGCGTTTCCGCTGTCGAGTCTGTCCTGGGCATGGCCGTCGGGAAGATGTATGTTGAAAAATACTTCCCCGAAAGTTCCAAGAAGAGAATGACCGAACTTGTCAGAAACCTTCAAATCGCCCTCGGACAGCGCATCGACCAGCAAAAGTGGATGAGCGAAGCAACAAAGAAGCAGGCCCACGACAAGCTGGATGCGTTCTACGTGAAAATCGGATACCCCGACACATGGATGAGCTACGATGCGCTTGACATCAACGATTCACTCTCATACTATGAGAACCTCACCAAGGCCACCCAGTTTATGAGCCGCTACTACATTGAAAAGCGCGTCAACAAAAAGACCGACAAGACGGAATGGCTCATGACTCCGCAAACCATCAACGCCTACTACAATCCAACGACCAACGAAATCTGCTTCCCTGCCGGCATCCTGCAACCTCCATTCTTCAATGCCGAAGCAGACGACGCTTGCAACTATGGAGCCATCGGCGTGGTCATCGGACACGAAATGACCCACGGCTTCGACGATCAGGGCAGCCAATTCGACAAGGAAGGCAACCTTCGCAATTGGTGGACCAAAGCCGACGGAGAGAACTTCAAAGCACGCACCAAGGTCATGGCCGATTTCTTCAACAAAATCGAAGTGCTTCCTGGCCTACATGCAAACGGCGAACTCACCCTGGGCGAGAACATCGCAGACCACGGCGGTTTGAACATCGCTTTCCAGGCATTCCAAAACGCCACAAAAGAAAACCCGCTTGGCACCAAAGACGGCTTTACGCCCGAGCAGCGCTTCTTCTTGAGCTACGCCCTGGTTTGGGGTGGAAACATCCGCGAAGCCATGCTCCGTCAGCTCAACAAAATTGACCCACACTCCCCAGGACGCTGGCGTGTCAACGGTGCGTTGCCGCATATCGATGCTTGGTATAAGGCATTCAACATCACGAAGAAAGACGCCTTGTTCATTCCGAAAAACAAGCGCGTCGACATTTGGTAAATAAAACCAACCTGAAGCCATTGCATTGCTGTCCCCCTGCCCCAACGCAGGAACACTGATGCAATGGCTTCTCATTTTGAATACCTACTTACCATTACTAACACCCTAGGCTTCACCTCTGTCAGCCTTCAAACACCCCTATCCACCATGCTCTTTCTCCCACAAAGCATGCCTGCCATCAACATTCTCCGCAAGGAAGGCGCAGACATTGCCACCTTTGACAAAAACAATATCTCTGGATTTCCGCAAGAAACACTGCGAATCCTGTTTCTGAACCTCATGCCGCAGAAAGCAGTGACGGAACTCGACATCGCGCGCGTCATCTGCCGCCATCACCGCCCCGTCGCACTGCTCCCGATGAAAATCGCCAACCAAACCTACAAAACCACTCCGCCGGAACACATGGAAAGGTTTTACACGGATTTCGAATACTTCGAAAACGCCCCAAACCCGCATTTCGATGGTATGATTGTGACAGGCGCACCGGTGGAGCACCTCCCTTTTGAAAATGTCAGATATTGGACGCAGCTATGCCACATCATGAACTGGGCAGAAGCCCACGTCCGTTCAACGCTGTATATCTGCTGGGGAGCACAAGCAGCCTTACAACATCTGTACGGCATCCCCAAGCACCAACTTCCCGCAAAGAAATTCGGCGTCTTCATCCAGAAAAAACTCGCCGGCGATGCCCCCATATTAAGGCATCTCCCTGAAAACTTCCCCATGCCCAATAGTAGGCACACGGAAGTCCAACGAAAAGACATAGAGCGCCATCCACTGCACATCGTTGCAGAAAGCGAGGAAAGCGGCGTCGGCATCGTCACTTCGGCCGACGGCACACAGCAGATTTTCATTGTAGGTCACCTGGAATACGAGCCCAAAACGCTGCACAATGAATACCAACGCGACCTCTCCAAAGGACTCCCCATCGCTCCCCCACTCCATTATTACCACCACGACAAACCGCAAGAAGGCATCGACTTCTCATGGCAAAAAACGGCCGCCACGTTCTATAGCAATTGGCTTGACATCTGTGGCAAAGAGACCGTGCGCGAGCAGTGAAAACCGAAACCACCAGACGATGAACAAAAAAACATCGCTGCCGGAAGACCACAAAAACAGATTCCGCCGCATTTTTATTACCGCCGAAACACGAAAATCCTCAATTTTATTCTTAACTTTGCGTAATGAGTAACTGGTAGGAACATTTTGCAGAGCAAACCCCAAGCACTGTCAAAATCGCCCCAACCGATTCCTTTGCCGTCACTCAAGCAGATGGAGAAATCCGTCACAAAGTGCCAGCGCGCCGGAACAAGGCAAAAAAATATTCCAAAAACAAACAGGAAAGGGGACAGCTGGCCTCCGACGAGCAATTGCCATCCCGGCACAACAACGCCCGTACCCCCCTTCCCGTGTCATTCAATATCCCCACCAAAACCATGTCTTGCATCTTACATATAGAAACATCAACAGACGTCTGCTCCGTTGCATTAAGTCAGGACGGCGTCTGCCTACATGAAGAAATCGATACCAACGGTCGCCGCCACGCAGAAATCCTCGCGCCCTTCGTTGAAGAAGCCGTGTCTTTTGCCGACAGCCACGCCATACCGCTCGATGCCGTCTCAGTCAGCGCCGGCCCCGGTTCCTACACGGGCCTACGCATCGGCGTCTCAACAGCAAAAGGCCTGTGCTATGGCAGAGACTTGAAACTCATCAGCATCCCCACGCTCAAAGTGCTCTGCACCCCGATTCTGCTCTACAGAGAAGACATCCCCGACAACGCGCTGCTCTGCCCGATGATCGACGCCAGACGCATGGAAGTCTACACCGCGATTTACGACCGTGCCCTCCATGAAGTGGTGCCAACAGATGCCGTCATCGTCAACGAAAACTCCTTCGTCGAAATCCTTGACAAACAACCGGTTTTCTTTTTCGGCAATGGTGCCGACAAATGCCGCGACACGCTCAAGCATCCCAACGCCCATTTCATAGAAGGAATCGTGCCAAAGGCATCAAACATGCTGCCCTTGGCCGAACGCGCCCTGGCGCTGAACGAGACAGAAGACGTTGCCTACTACGAGCCCTTCTATCTGAAGCAATTCGTAGCCGGAAAAAGCAGAAACCTGCTCAACGGATAAAAAAACGCCCCAGTTTCTGCACACACCATTTCCCCTCTTTGCCCCTCCCCCGCATCCGCAGGAAACAGCCCCACAAGAGGCCACAGGAGCAAAACCGCAAAACCCCACATCATCAACATGGCATTTGAATACAACACAACAGAAGAAAAACTGCGATTCCCCGCATACGGGCGCATGGTGCAAGAGATGATCGACCGCGCCACGGCCGAAAGCAGTCCGCAAAGAAGACAACGGATGGCCGAACACATCATCACGGTCATGGCCGACCTCAACCCGCAGCTGCAGGCATCGCCAAACGCCTACGAAGTCCTGTGGAACCATTTGGCCTTCATCTCAAACTACGAACTCGACATCGAATACCCCGTTGAAATAGAACGGGCAGACAAATCCGCCCCCAAAAAACTCTCCTACCCAGGAAACGCCATACGCTTCCGGCAATACGGACACCTCATTGAAAACACACTCGACAAAATCCAGGAAATGCCCGCCGGCACACCGGGGCGCGAACACCTGTTGGCCGACATAGCCATGCGCATGAAGCGTTGCATCACCGAATGGAAAGGCGAAGAAGTCGAAAACGAAAAAGTCTGCCACGACATTGAGCACTACACCAACCAGGCCATCACGTATGAAGAAACGCTCAACGCCCTAAGCAACACCAAGCAAAGCATTTTCGCCCGCCAACGCCAGCGTTTCGCCCCCCAGCGGAGAAACGGCAGATATTACAATCCCAACAGATAAGTAAGTGGTCAGCATTATTTTCCCAAATGTAAAAATAATGCTCTTGGCATATATTATAAAAATAATTTTGACCACCTACTCAAGCCCGCCAACCTGGCCTAAACCCGCCAGAGCGCAGCAGGCAGACAGACACACACCGATTCAGGAAAAAAGTTCAAATTGCTTTTTACCATCATCTAATATTTCAATTTCAAGCAACTAACCTATAACCCTAAACCCAAACACATTATGGCTTCATTTATAATAGAAGGCGGCCATCGCATCAGCGGCGAAATCAAACCGCAAGGTGCCAAAAACGAAGCGCTGCAAATCATCTGCGCCACCATCCTCACCCGCGAAGAAGTGCGCGTTGCCAACATACCCGACATCCTCGATGTCAACAACCTCATCCATCTCCTTGAAGACATGAACGTGAAAACCGTGCGCCACCAGAAAGGCGACATCACCTTCTGCGCCAAAGACATCGACATCAACTATCTCAAGAGCCAGGAATTTCTCGAGCGCTGCTCGCGCCTGCGCGGCAGTGTGCTCCTCCTCGGCCCCCTCGTTGCCCGCTTTGGCCACGCCGTCATCTCCCGCCCAGGTGGCGACAAAATCGGTCGCCGCCGCCTCGACACGCATTTCTACGGGCTCCAGAAACTGGGTGCAGAATTCAAATACGACGAAACGGCCGGCACCTTCAACATCCTCTCGAAAGGTAAGCTCGAAGGCTGCTACATGCTCCTCGACGAAGCCTCCATCACGGGAACGGCCAACATCATCATGGCCGCCGTGCTGGCACACGGAACAACCACCATCTACAACGCCGCCTGCGAGCCCTACATACAGCAGCTCTGCAAAATGCTCAACAGCATGGGAGCGAAAATCAGCGGCATTGCCTCCAACCTCCTCACCATCGAAGGCGTGGAAGAACTCCGAGGCACCACACACACCATTCTCCCCGACATGATTGAAGTGGGCAGCTTCATCGGCATGGCCGCCATGACGGGCAACGGACTCACCATCAAAGACACCTCCGTCCGCAACCTGGGCATCATCCCCTATTCCTTCACCCGCCTGGGCATCAACCTCGAAGTGAAAGGCGACGACATCCACATTCCGCGCCACGACCACTATCAAATCGACCGCTTCATCGACGGTTCCTTCATGACAGTGGCCGACGCCCCCTGGCCAGGACTCACCCCCGACCTCCTCAGCATACTCCTCGTCGTGGCCACACAGGCACGCGGCTCCGTGCTCTTCCATCAGAAAATGTTTGAAAGCCGCCTCTTCTTCGTTGACAAACTCATCGATATGGGCGCACAAATCATCCTCTGCGACCCACACCGCGCCGTCGTTGTCGGACACAACAACGAAATCAAGCTCAGAGGCTGCCGCATGGTGAGCCCCGACATCCGCGCCGGCATCGCGCTACTCATCGCCGCCATGAGTGCAGAAGGAACAAGCCGCATCGACAACGTTGAGCAAATCGACCGCGGATACGAAAACATCGAACAACGCCTCTGCTCATTAGGGGCCAAAATCAGAAGAGAAGAATGATCAGGCAAGACGAAGTCTTCTACATAGGCAAAATCAGCAAATTCAGAGGCATCTGCGGAGAAACCGAACTGCTCTTCACCGACGACGTCTTCGACCGTGGCGAAGCCCCCTACCTCGTCATCGACATGAACGGCATCCTCGTGCCCTTCTTCTGGGAAGAATATCGCTTCAAGAACAACGACACCGCCATCTTCAAATTTGAAGACATCAACGACGAAAAAGCCGCCAAGCGTCTCGTTGGCCACAGCGTGTTCTATCCCAAGAAATTCAACGTCGAAGCAGACACGCCCGATGCCCACCTCAGCTCATGGAAAGCCTTCACGGGATTTGAGGTCTACGACACACGCCACGGCCACCTCGGCACCGTCGACACCGTCGACGACACCACCGACAACATCCTCATCTATCTCCAAACGCCCGATGGCGCCGAACTGGTGTTGCCGCTGCATGAAGATTTCATAGAACACTATTCCCTGACACAGCGAACAATCACCCTCGCCCTGCCAGAAGGACTGGTGTAAACGGGAAGAGCAACAACACACACACACCACCGCAGCCTCCCCCGCCTGGCACACCCACAACGCCCCCACCATCCGAACACACAATGAAGAAAAAAATAGCAATCCTTGGCTCAACAGGCTCCATCGGCACCCAAGCCCTGAGCGTCATACGCCAACACCCCGACCTCCTCGAAGCCAGCGTTCTGACCGCAGGCCGAAACGCCGACCTACTCATCAGTCAAGCCCGCGAATTCCTCCCCGACAGCGTCGTCATCGCCGATGAAAACAAATACCGCCAAGTCTCCGATGCCCTCGCCGACCTCCCCGTGAAAGTCTATGCCGGAGAGCCCGCCATCGCCGAAATCGTTGAGAGCCAAGAAGTCAATATGGTGCTGACCGCCATGGTCGGCTTTGCAGGCCTCCGCCCAACGGTCCGCGCCATCAAAGCCGGAAAAGCCATCGCCCTGGCCAACAAAGAAACCCTCGTCGTGGCTGGAGCCTACATCACGCGCCTCGCCCTCGAAAAACGCGCCGCCATCCTCCCCGTCGATAGCGAACACTCGGCCATCTTCCAGTGTCTCGTCGGCGAAGACCAGTCGGAAGTGGAAAAACTCCTCCTGACAGCCTCCGGCGGCCCCTTCCGCACCTACACCAAGCGCCAGCTCGAAACCGTCACACCCCGTCAGGCCCTCTGCCACCCCAACTGGGCAATGGGCGCAAAGATAACCATCGACTCCGCAACCCTCATGAACAAAGGCTTCGAAATGATCGAAGCCAAATGGCTCTTCGGCATCGACCCCGAGAAAATAGAAATCGTGGTCCATCCCGAAAGCATCATCCATTCCGCCGTACAATACACCGACGGAGCCGTCAAAGCCCAGCTCGGCGTGGCCGACATGCGCCTCCCCATCCAATACGCCTTCAGCCACCCCCGACGCCTCCCCCTCAAGTCGGAGCGCCTCGACCTCTTCAGCCTCGGCACCCTCCATTTCGAGAAACCAAACCCCGATGCCTTCCCCTGCCTCCGCCTCGCCTATGAGGCAACAGCCAAGGGCGGCAACATGCCCTGCGTTCTCAACGCCGCCAACGAAGTGGCCAACCTCGCCTTCCGCGAAGCCCGCATCTCCTTCCCCCGCATTGCCGACGTCATCGCCAACACCATGCAAAAAGCCCACTTCATCGCCGCCCCCACGCTCGACGACCTTTTCTCAACCGATGCCCACGCACGGCGCCTCGCCTCCGAAATGCTTTAAGCACGTAGACGCCCCGCCAATCTTAATATTCCAATTTTGAACACCCCCCAGAGGGGAACACACATACCATACACACAAGAAAACCCACCACACAAACACCACGCCAATGGAAATATTCCTCATCAAAGCCCTCCAACTCATCCTCTGCTTCGCCCTCCTCATCGTGCTCCATGAAGCAGGCCACTTCCTCTTTGCCAAACTCTTTAAAGTCCGCGTAGAGAAATTCTGCCTCTTCTTCGACCCCTGGAAGAGCTGGAAACTCTTCTCGTGGCGCGGCACCGACTACCACATCGGCTGGATACCCCTCGGAGGCTACGTCAAAATCTCCGGCATGATCGACGAATCGATGGACACAGAGCAGATGAAGCAGCCCGTCAAGCCCTGGGAGTTTCGCGCCAAACCCGCCTGGCAGCGACTGCTCATCATGGTGGGAGGCGTCATGGTCAACTTCCTCCTCGCCTTCTTCATCTACGCCATGGTGCTCTTCGCCTGGGGCGACACCTACACCCCCATTGAGCGCATGTCGCAAGGCTTCAAGTTCAACGAGAGCGCCCAGTCGCTCGGCTTCCGCGACGGCGACATCCCCCTGCGTGCCGATGGCCAGCGCTTCACGCGCTTCAGCGCCAACCTCTTCCGCGACCTCTCGCAAGCCCGTAGCGCCACCGTCCTGCGCCAGGGCAAAGAGGCCACAATCGCCCTCCCTGGCAACCTCAACCTCCTCGAGATGCTGCAAGCACAACCGCCCTTCGCCGCCCCCCTCAGCGCCAGTCTCGTCGACAGCGTCTTCCGCGGTGGCCCCGCCGAGAAAGCAGGCATACGCCGCGGCGACCATCTGCTCGCCATCGGCAGCCACAGCATCACCACGTGGAACGAATACAACCTCCATCTCTCCGACCTCCAGTCGTCCATCGAAGCCAACCGCGCCCTGGGCGACACCGCAAAAGCGCAAGCACTCAAGCGCGTCACGGTCGTCGTTCAACATCCCAACGCCCCACGTCCCGACACCCTGAGCCTCACGCTCAACGCCGAAAACCTCATGGGGATATACCCACACAACGCCCTCGCCGACTACCCCACAGTCACGCGCTCCTACACCTTCTTAGAGAGCTTCCCCGCCGGCATCGCCCACGGATGGGACGTCCTTTGCGGATACGTCAGCGACCTCAGATACGTCTTCACGGCCGACGGTGCACAAAGCATCGGCAGCTTCGGCACGATTGGTAGCCTCTTCCCCGGGCAATGGAACTGGATGCAATTTTGGCACCTAACGGCCTTCATCTCCCTCATGCTCGCCTTCGTCAACATTCTCCCCATCCCCGCCCTCGATGGCGGCCACGTGCTCTTCCTCCTCTACGAAGTTGCCACGCGGCGCAAGCCGAGCGAGAAATTCATGGAACGCGCCCAGATGCTGGGCATGATCCTCCTGCTCGCGCTCATGGCCTTCGCCATCTTCAATGATTGCCGGAGATTCATCTTCTGAGAGGAATCAAAATAGAGAACCGCAAAAAGCCAGAAAAAGAAACAGCACCCCCGCCGCCGCCCCTTCCCCACGGCGTGTTGCAAGGCTTGAAGCGGGGGAGAAGACCAACCAACCCGTGCGAACGATCAAGATGCACACCGCTCGGCGGCAAACTTTCGTAAGTCCACTGAAGAATCCTCTCTAAAAGTTATCCTGTTTCTCACGGAGCAAAAGGGCATTCTCCCTTTGCTCCGTTTCATTTATAACCTTCTTTCCCGCCTTCAAAATATAACGTATGGGGCCTATAGATTTGAAAATATTGCTCCCCACATCAAATCCTATACCTTTTGGCGAACACCGTCCTAGACGCATTCGTATCTGCTCCCAGATGCGCTCGTGCCTGCTCCCAGATGCGTTTGTGTCTGCTCCCACGTTCGCTAACAAATAAAGACATTCAAGATTATTTACAAAGTAGGTGGTTACTTTGTAAGTCCTGATAGCTACACCAAAATATATAAGCAAATTCCCTGTCGCTCAACTCATGGTTTTTTAGGCCCAAGAACTCCAGCACACGGTTAAACAGTCTTCGGATGGTAGCAAACAAGCCGTGTTCCTCTGCCGTCATGCGTTCAAAGTCTGTGCGCTCTGCAAGCCCTGCAAGATATTCTTCTGTGGCTGTACGGAAATTCCATCCATTTCCGCGACGCAATCTGTTGATAGCGTCTTTCACTTCCTGCGAAGCTGCCGCAAGAACGCTGTCAAGAAAAGCATCCATCACGTTATGGCCAAATAACTCTCTCAGTCCATGATGGGCTACGGCTTCATGCAGGATGGTCTGCGTCACGTCCGCTGCGTCTGCATTGTTCGACAATACCACGTGGATTTGCCCCGTTTGGGTATCATACCAGCCTTTGGCCGTGGCCTCTTTCCCTTCAAGTCCTTCGACGCTTTCATGCACGACAACTCTGCCGCCAAGGTTGAGGTTCTCGGTGGCTTTCTGCGCGGATTGGCTTTTGGATTCGGAAGAGGTGGCGGTGTGCGGGGTGTCTTCGCCTTGGCGGTATAAGTTATCGTCTACTCCTCCAGCTTCTCGTCCTGCCCCTCTATCTGTATATTCTGCGGATGCGCCCTTATGTAATTCCGTACCCAAATCTCCGACACTTCCTCTGCTGTCGGTCGGTTGTCGTAGAGCCATATCGCCAGCCCTCTTTGAGCCCTTATATCGTCTTTCAACATCAGCATTATGGCTATAATCATCGTTTTGTTTGCCCCGCATTCCTTCAACAACTGAATGCAGACTTCTTGTGTTTCTGATAGTTCCATTGTCAATACCTTTGCTTAGCTTTTCAATTACATTTTCGTTACCTTCAATGGGCAATCCGTAATGAACGGAGAAATCCCCATTCTTTTTGCCCGTGTAAATGTAGTAATTATTATCGGTAAACACGTAATTCATGCCTGCCTTTTTAAAACCCTTGTTCGTGGCAATAGCATGAGCAACCTTTGCATACTCGGTTTTGGGTAATCTAATGGATTCTCTCAAAACACCGCTCACTCCAAACTTCCGTGGGTCAACCCCTTCCAGCAAATCCTTCATTACGCGGTCAGCAACCTCTTCGGCGCTCGTATAATGGATGCCCAAGAAATCGGCAACGCCTTTCCAGAACTTACTCAAAGCCTGCTTCACACGGGCAAGCGCACCGACAGCGGCAGCTTTTTCAAACACACTGCCGTCGCCCTGCATAATCTTTTGCTGCTCGGCACGCAATCGCTCTGCTCCCCTGCGACCAGAGAACGTAGCAAGCACCTCATGGCTCATTGATGACCCGTTCATTGAACGTATCGCATACCCTTCGCCAATACCTTTCACCTCAGTCACATAAGTACCCCAGCCATAAACCTGCGCACCTTCACCCTCGCCCATGTGGGAATGGTCGAAGTGGTCAAAATCGGCACCGCTGCCGTGGTAGACGTGATGCTCACGGATAGTCTGCTCGTTAACTTCTTGACGTTGTGCAAGACCAGTATTATCCTTAAATTCACCGCTTTTTAAGGCCTTGGAAACAGAGAGAATGATATCGGCCAGCGGTTTGCCTTCAGAACGTTCAAGGGATTGCTTGGAGTAGAAAAACTCTACAATGTGTGCATTTCCATCATTGTTTAATCCTTTATTCCCGTGGCTTGATATAACAATACTGATTCCGTCTATCTCGCCATTCCTGTCAAAGTTTGAGACCCGTGCATTGTGATTGCTCACACGAATAGTAACAGTCTTACCATTTTCCGTTACAAATGCTCCATACTGACTTGCCTCATGCTGTTCTAAGTCGAGGCTTCTTGATAAATCGGTTATAAAACCTCTCGCCTTGTTGGGGCGTTTTTTGTAGCTATCTGCAAGTGCTCCAATATTTTTTTGTATTTTTGCACCAGTAGCACTTGAAACGACTGTGGCATTATTAGTGGATTCGTCTGCTATCGTCGCGGTTTCAAGTGCTCTTTTTTTGTTTAGCACTTAACCTTACATATCTTCCATTCGCCTCATCCAGTATCTGCTGTCCCACCTCGTGGCCAAGGACATCAAGCCCGCTCTTTCTCATAAGGTCAGCGATAGCATCACGCAAAGCCACCTCAGCGCTATTGGGTGTAAGAGGTGTGCCAGCCTTTTGATAACGCTCGTCTGCCTTGCGCTGATTGAAACGCTTTGACGGGGGTATCACATTCCCCTTGTCGTCGCGCATAACAAGGTCATCCGACTTACGGTTGTTCTTCACATTCTTATACTTGTAGCCTTTGCCGTTGTCGAAGCCCCACTCACGGCTGTCGTTTCCGTCCCACCAAAGCTCATTCACAGAGACTTCATCTTCAATGATGCGATATTTGCCTTCCAACCGATGTTCGCCGTGCATCTTGGCGTAGTCTTTTGACGGTGTCACCCAGTCGCCATTGCGCAATTATCCTTCTTTCACCGATGTAGGCACAGCACGATGCACTTTTACCTTTACATTCTTCTCGCCACGTCTGACTGCGGCTATTGCCTCTCTTATCGCGTTGACAGACTCTATGGCGGTAGCGTCTGTCTGCATATATTTGCGCGGCTCCTGCCAATACTTTTCGTCAACCAACGAATAGCCTAAAGCTATATCTTCAATATTTACATCGGGAGCATTATCCTCAACATCGGCTCTCCGATCTGCATCGTTCTCGTAACCGGGATTAGCTGGGGCCACCCAAGCGCCAACGCCTTGATAGTCGCTTGCGGTGTCGCCATACCCTTTGCGGCGTGCAGCCTCGTCAAGCATCTCTCTTGCGGTAGCTTCGTCACCACGCTGCAATGCTTCCATGTATCGCTCGTCAATCGCCGTGTCATCAAGCAACGAAAGTTCATCAAGATGCGCCTTTCGCTTGCGCTCTTCTTCCTCGGCCTTCTTGCGGGTAGCCTCCATCATATTGCGCTCTTCCTCAGCACGGCGTACATACTCTTGATTCAGTTCGTCAACGTTGCCGAATTTCTCATACAATTCCTTCTTTATCGGATTGAAAGCCTTCGCGAACTCAGACAGCTTCATGCCTCTGTGTTCAATGCGCTTAGTTCGCCGAATCTCAGTAAACGCTTGGTTAGCCATAACGACATTTCCCAACGCCATGCCCTCCGCATACGCTCTCACGTCATCAACACTAACGTCATATTTTTCTGCAAATTCAGAGTAACCCTGCGTCTTCTGCATGCGCACCTTGCCAGACGTAGAAGGCGGTATAGCTCTGTCGCTCTCATTCTTCGGCTTCCCTTCTGCAACATCTGCCGCTCCTGCTATCACGTAATGCGCAAACGGTTTGGTCTTCCTGTGACTGCTATCCACCCACTTCTGAAAACCATCCGTCTTGATTCTGGCCACGACAATTCTGCGTCCATTCTCCCAACCCTTTTCATAGTTGGCAAGATAGGCGCTCCGTGCCTTTTCCATACTGTTGAAGCCAAGCATCACCTTGTGTTCGTCAAACGCGCCGTCGGGGTTGTACTGGTCAACCACAAACACATATTTGCCGTCCCACTTATCCATATCCTCTGCAAGGAACACGTCTATATGGTCGCCGTCCACACCCTCCGTGCCACGGATATAGCCGTAGGTATTGTTCATCTTCACGCTCCACTTCTTGCCATTGGCATCCGTACCGCTACGCTCGCTTCCCTTTGGGTTTTCGATGGTAACGTCAAACGCGCCAACCTTCACGTGGCCCATTTTGTAGTTACCTGCTTTCTTCTGGGCTTCGGTGGGAGAGGTATCTACTTCGGCTGACGCGGATTCAATGGCTGATTGGGTGGATTTTTTTGGCCCGTTTTCTTGGGGGGATGGGGAGGATTCTGTATCTTTGTCGGTGGAAAGATTTTCTGAGGAAGCGACAGCCCTGCTTCCTTTATTAGCATCAGGGGTAATCGTGGTGGTGTTATCAGATAATCTTTCTTTTATTTTCCCCTTTCCGTTTGTACTATCGTACGATGTGAGAATCCAATTCTTTTTTTCGCCATGAATATTTTTACTAATGACGACTCTATATCCATCTTTTTCAAATACGATTTTTGCTTCCCCTTCTTTTACAATGACACCACTCATTATGATGTCATTGATACGTGATACTGCTTCTTCGATATTTTGAAAGTCTGGGTCTTTTACAAGAATATGGTCATTAATGATGTGTTGAAGGCCTTTTTTATCATCGCCCCAAACCAAATCAATATCACCAAATCCTTCACGGTGGAACACGCCAAGCAAATCACCGCTCTTGTGTTTTATCAAGAAGTCAAAAGCGGCTTTCACCTTACCTTTAAATTGGTCATAAATATTTCCGAAGACACCTTTGCCGATAGGCTTGATTTCTTCGTTTTCTTCCCCCGCGTTAGTATCCACCTCAGCTGATGCCGCTTCAATATTGGCTGCAAGTTGCTTATCCGATGCTTTGGAAGCCAACTCCTCAGCCTTCTTCTTTTTCAACTCAGTAATCTTAGCCTTAATCTCCGCTATTTGGCGCTGTACAATCTCGTTATTATTGTCTGCTCTTAGCAATCCCGCAAGTTTCTTTTTAGCTTCATACAGTTCACTTGACACAGAGGTGTCACTTCTGACAATAGCCCCCACGGTTGCAGCTTGATAGAGCTTTCCATCCTTCAATATTCTTGGCTTTATAATACTGTTAATGACAGTCTGTCCGTCCTCAAGTTTTTCATACCTCGGGTCGCCAGGCTTAACTAATTGTATATCATCAACAACATTATTATCCCTTCATTATAAACGAAAGCCAACGATGCCCCTCTTCCCCTGTCTGTCAGAAGGTGTGCGCGTGTATTCGTTTCTCTCTTTACCTTATCGTATTCTGAGTTTCTGTCCAACGGCAATGGGGCCGCCGAGAGGTATGCCGTTGTTCTTATAGATCGTTTCAACGCGCATGCCGTAACGCTGCGAAATGGCGTGGAGGGAATCGCCGGGACGTACGGTGTGGTACGTGTGTTTCAACACACGGGCGGCTTTTTTCCTTTTCTTTTCCAGAAAGACGACGTCGCCAGGAGAGAGCGCGGCGCGGCGCGGCACTTCGTTGTAACGGCGCAGACGGCGCTCGGATTTGCCGGCCCATTTGCCAATGGAGGCGTAGGTGTCGCCGGGAAGGGCCACGACATAGAAACGCTTGTTGCAACGGTAAACACGGCGCTCGGCGGCGGAGGGGGAGACGAGGGCGGAGGGGGCGGCAGACGACGTGTTCGACACGAGGGCGGAGGCGGCATGGCGCGAAAAATGGTCGTAGCGATGGAGGCCGTAGCGCTCTATGAGGCCGATGAGCAGATGGGCGTATCGGGGGTTGGTGGCGTAGCCTGCAGATTTGAGTCCGTGGGCCCAGCCTTTGTAGTCGTCGCGCTCGAGGGCGAAGAGGGGGGCGTAGCGGCGACCCCTGGAGAGGAAGAGGGAATGGTCTTCATAGGAGGCAAGAACGTTTGGATAGACTCGGAATTTCTCTCCAACGGCGTCGTCGTCTTTCAGCATGACGGGGCCGGTCCACGAGGGGCCTGCCTTGATGCCGAAATGGTTGTTGGCCTTGGCGGCAAGGAGGCTCTTCCCGGCGCCGCTCTCGAGGAGACCCTGGGAGAGGGTGATGCTGGCGGGGATGCCGTATTTGTACATCTGCTGCACGGCGAGGGTCTTGTAGCGCTCGATGTAGGCCGTGTAGGGGTCGGTCTGAGCGCGAAGGACGGGGAGGACGGAGAGGAGGAGGCTGAGGGCGAGTAGGCGAAGGGGAATGGAGGGGTTTGTCATGTTTCGCGGAGGGATTGTTTGGTGGAGAGGGGGAAAGGTGGTTTTGCAGCGGTGCATCTCCCGCTTCCCTCTGTTCTCTCCTCTCATCGGAGGGGAGGAAGGGAGGGGGCGCGTATTAGGTGTTGAGCACACGGTCGCCCAGAACTTGGGCAAATTGTTTTTCGATTTCACACATTTCCTTGTAGCGCTCCATGAGCGAGCGACACTTGGCGGCGTCGGTTTGGTTTTCGGGCTTGGAGAGCTCGAGGAGGATGGTTTTCATTTCGCGCTTGATGAAGGTGTTTTTGAAATCGTGGACCAGGCGCGGAACGAGTTCGCCGAGGCGGTCTTCGTCTTTGACAAATCCTTGGCGCTGGCTCTGGCAGAGGACGTATTTGTCGGTGCCCAGCCGCGCTGCGAGGCTGCTGACTTCGGGGTTGGGATGGGCAAGGAAATGGCTGAGGGCGGTTTCGCCAGGCGGCAGGGTGAGGGCGGCTGCTTCCTGGAGCACCTGGCGGAAGAGGGGGGAGCGAAACGTGATGGCGTCGGCAGCGAGGCTGTTGCTGACGTAGCGGGCTACGCTGGCGGGCGCTTCGCTGGGGAGGGGGTCGCCAGCGGCCGTGAGGGGGCGCTCGCCGTAGCGAAGGACGGCGGCGATGAGCATTTCTTCTTCTTTGACGATTGGGGAGGTGCCGGGGGTTATGGCTTCGGCGGCGGGGGCGTTTTCTTCCCCTGTGGCTGTGGCGGCGGCAGGGGCGTCGGCACGGGGCGTCGGTCTGTCGGCACTGGGGCGGGGGGATGCTGCTGCGCCACGCCTGATTTTGGCGATTTCGGAAACGACGAGCTGCTCTGGGGCGGAGAGCAGGCGGGCGCATTCACTGACGTACATCTGACGGACGATGCCGTCGGGGATGACGGCGATGCTGTTGACAACGTCTTGCACGAGGGAGGCCCGCTTGACGGGGTCGTCGGCGGCGTCGTTGAGCAGCAGGCGGGTTTTGAAGCGGATGAAATCGACCTGGCGGGTTTCGACATAGTTTTGAAAGTCGGCGGCCGAGTGCTTGCGGGCGAAGCTGTCGGGGTCGTCGCCATCGGGCAAGAGGAGGACTTTGACGTTCAACCCTTCTGCAAGCAGCATGTCGATGCCACGCAGGCTGGCATGGATGCCGGCGGAGTCGCCATCGTAGAGCACGGTGATATTGTCGGTGAAGCGGTGGATCAGGCGTATCTGCCCCTCCGTGAGGGAGGTGCCGCTGGAGGCGACAACGTTTTCTATGCCGCTCTGGTGCATGGCGATGACGTCCATGTAGCCCTCAACGAGGTAGCAGCGGTTTTGCTTGACGATGGCGTGCTTGGCGAGGTAGAGGCCATAGAGCTCGCGGCTTTTGCTATAGATTTCCGACTCGGGGGAATTGACGTATTTCGCCACTTTCTTGTCGGCCGAGAGGATGCGTCCACCGAAGGCGACGGTCATGCCCGAAACGGTTTGCACGGGGAAGATGACGCGGGCATGGTAGCGGTCGAGCAGGCGCCCCTCGTCGGTGCGGTAACAGAGTCCGGTTTTCTCCAGCATCTCTTCGCTGAAGCCCTTGGCGAGGGCGGCCTTGGCGAGGGCGTCGCGCACGGGAAGGGAATAGCCGAGATGGAATTTGCGAATGATGTCGTCGCGCAGTCCGCGCTGCCGGAAATAGGCCATGCCGATGGCAACGCCGTCGACATGGTTGTGGAGCGTTTCTTCGAAATATTTGTTGGCCCATTCGTTTAGGACGAACATGCTTTCTCTCACCGACTGCGCGGCACGCTCTTCATTCGTCAGTTCTTTTTCCTGGATTTCTATACCGTATTTCTTGGCAAGCCAGCGAAGGGCTTCGGGATAGTTCATCTGCTCGTGTTCCATCACGAAATGGACCACGTTTCCGCCTTTGCCGCATGAGAAGCATTTGCAGAGCTGCTTCGACGGGGAAACCACGAAGCTGGGGGTCTTTTCGTTGTGGAACGGGCAAAGGCCTTTATAGTTGACGCCTGCCTTGCGGAGGGTGACAAATTCTTTCACAACATCGACGATGTCGGCGGCGCTCATGATGCGTTCTATGGTTTCTCTGTCTATCATTCTTTTTCGGATTTCAAAAATCAAGGGGCGTGCCAAAGGAGGCAAAATTCAAATATGAAGTAGGTGGAGATTGTTTGGGGTGCCTTGTCTGCGACCCTGCGCGGGTTGAAATCCCAACAATCCAGAGCCCAGGCTGGCGCCCTGGGTACCATGCCCCCCATTCCCTACGCCCTGTAGGGGAAAAGTAAAAATCAATCGTTCACCCATACTTTTGCCCTTTCAGGTAGGGTGTTCAAAATTAAAAAAACATCGAGACCATTTTCAAGCGGCCTTGAG
>ERZ773165.168-NODE-168-length-59181-cov-11.589182_pt1 | contig 59181 bp, 55 predicted proteins | sample MGYA00581003_ERZ773165 | MGnify/ENA primary metagenome ERZ773165 (study PRJEB29015, sample SAMEA2737817) | human gut metagenome | biome: human gut; feature: human-associated habitat; material: faeces | place: China | collected 2012 ... | reverse complement strand
ACGACTCATAAATCTACCCTTAATCGTGTATTGGATGATAGTTGCGGATTTTAGGGGTTATCTTATCAACACGTCACGTCTGTATTGGCGTGCTGAGACTGAGACCAGGTTCAAGGACGACCGCAAGTCTGCAGAGGAGTATGTCAAGGCTCATCCCTTCCGCATCGATGGTGATGGCCTTACTGCCTATGAGATCCAGGAACAGAAGCGTAACCTCATTAACAAGATATTCACCTTCGGCTACATGCTGCATCGCTACAAGGACTCCGTCCGGGCTTGGGCCCCGTTGGCCATGGACAATAAGATAGGCGACGAGGACGAATGCAATGGCCGCTCCGGCAAATCATTCTTCTTCAAGGTGCTGTCCTTCTTGATGAAGACAGTCAAACTGTCTGGCCGTAACCCGAAACTGATGGACAACCCTCATGTGTTCGACCAGGTGAGCCAGTTTACAGACATGCTGCTTGTCGATGATTGCGACCGCTATCTCAATCTCGGTCTCTTCTACGACAATATCACCTCCGACATGAATGTGAACCCGAAGAACAACCGTTCCTTCACCATCAGCTTCGATGAGTCGCCAAAGATGGCGTTCACCACCAACTATGTGCCCCAGGACTTCGACCCGTCATCCGAGGCTCGATCATTGTACATGGTGTTCTCCGATTGGTATCACCAGAAGACTGAGGATAATGACTATCATGAGACTCGCTCCATCCGCGACGACTTCGGCAAGACTCTCTATGCCTACGACTACAGCGAGGAGGAGTGGAACTGTGACCTCAACTTTTGGATTCAATGCTGCCGCTACTATCTCTCTGTCAAGGATTCTGGCATCAAACCGCAGCCTCCTATGTCCAACATGGAGCGTCGCCGTCTGAAGGCGGCTATGGGTGTCAACTTCGAGGATTGGGCCAATGGCTATTTCTCGACCGAAGGTGACAACCTCGACAAGTTCATCGCGCGTGACGATGTCTTCACCGATTATCAGAGGTTCGCCAATGTCAAGCATATCACCATGCAAGCCTTCACCAAGAAGCTCAAGGCCTTCGGTAAGCTTTGCCCTTGGATTGACTGTATCAACCCTCCGGAGTATTGTAATTCAAGCGGACGCATCCAGAAAGCTGTTCAGATCACTCCTGAGCTGCGTAAGACCAAGGATATGCTCTATGTGCGCTCTATGTCTACAGATGCAGCAGCTGAGCCTCCCAAGGAGCAACAGCTGCAGTTCGATGGCGAGGAAGACAATCGGCCGTTCTAATCTTTTTTCTATCATAATTTCGCTTTAATCTTCAATGGGTGGCGGACTGCCAGGTATTTATTGCCTGTGCGGTCCGCTTTTTCGTTGTCCCATATTCCAACAACCTGTAGCAGAGTGTTCCAAATTTCCACAGGCATTTCTCTGAGACTCCCGCCGGGGCCTTCTGCTGTTCCCCGACACCCCTCTCTTATTTTGTCTTAAAACTTTGTGATTTTGTATAAGATGTTCCAAAAAAGTCTAAAAACATAGTAAATAAAGGGGTTTCGGCTTGTCACAAACTGTCACAAACTTACATCACAAAGTTGTCACAAACTTACAAAGTTTGCAACGACATTTCAACAGTCTTGGTGTGTCACAAACTTCGGTCTCTGTCACAAACTTGTGATAAGCCCCGACTTAATTTTGCAACATTTGATATTCAGATAGTTACAGCGTTGTCACAAACTTTCACTCTGTCACAAACTTTTCGTACAAAAACATAACAGACTCAGCGGAAACTCAGAAATACAAAAAGAAAATCCTAATAAATACGGAAAACTACCCTTAAACATAAGGATATTTGTTCTATTTTTCCTAATTTTGTAGGGAAATATCCACAACTAATAAATAATAACTAATAATATAGCAGTCGTGTCAAACTTCGTCGTATATCTCAAGCTCAAGCCCTTCATCGTTCAATGGCTGACATTCCACTACGGCACTCCAGTCCGCTTCCCGGACCAGAGTGCCGAGAATGCTTGCATCCGTCGCTTCCTCACCCGTCAGCCTACGTCCATGCCGGCTGTGTGTCAGCCTGGAGAGATTGCTATCTGTATACCTGACAGCAAGCAGAAGCCGGTGGTCACCTACAATCACCTCGGCTCTCATGCACGTGCTGCCGTGGCTGACTGTATCGAGGACACGTTCCGGCTCCAGCTTTGGCATGACCTCAACGGTTATGAGACCCTGCATTGTCCTCTCCTGAAGGCTGTCCGGGCATGGTGTCAGAACAATGGCATCAGCATAGATTATGAGGATACTGTCAAGATGCGTTTTCAGCGGATGCGCAACGCATATCTCAAGTCGGGCATCGACCTGCGGCGCTCATCGCGTGACCACAGCAAGTAAATTATGTTAATTTTTCTATAATTCGTACCGACAAGAACCCCGTTTTTGTTCAGATGCGTTCAATACCGTTCACTCCTATGAAATCAATCAAAATTGTCAAGTCTGTCGAGTATGCTTACACTACCGACATCAAGTCCCTTGAGCGGCGAGGCTCGCGCAAGGTCTACATCCCGTCGTCTGTCGTCTGGACTCCCATCTGCGTGCGCAATCATCCTTCGCTCGTCTCGTCGAGCAAGACTGAGGACAATAATACTATAGTAACAACCACTCTCAAGCTGCTCACGCCCGAAACACTCAAGATTATCCGCCAACGGCACATGGTATTCCGCGTCACCCTTACCGATGACAGGCAATATCTTGTTGGCATCAATGGTCGTCCCTACACCCAGATTGTTGTGACTGAGAATTGCCCGGAGGCTATAACCGACAATCAGCTCACAGAGATTAATGTGTCCTTCAAGTCCGACCACCTTCCACCTTATATTATTCAGAATGTATATGGTTGATGACCGTCTCCGTGCTCATTTTTTGGCTTAGTCTCACTTGCCTCAGTATTTTCATCCGCTCTATCTTAGCTCTATCTTTGCCGAAAATTCATAGCTATGGAATATAATTTCGTAATATCTGGCACTATCGGCGATTGGTGGAGTGGTTGCTCGGCCGATTATGTACGCTACGTGCTCAACAATAACAAGGGCAAGGAGGTTCATGTCGGATTCTGTTCGCTCGGTGGCTTCGTCAAAGATGGCCTTGAGATGCACCAGGCTTTCAAGGATCATGGTAACGTCCATGCCCACGCCTTCGGAATGAACGCGTCAATCGCTACTATTGCTATGCTCGGATGCAAATCCATCGACATTGTCAAAGGCAGCTTCTTCTTGATACATAATGTTTCTACTCTCATCTATAAATATGAGCAGAGCAACAAGGAGCAGATTGATGCGTTCGTCCGCAAGCTTCAGGCGCAGCGCGACTCCCTCAAGAACTTCGACGAGGTGCTTGCCTCGCTCTATGCCGACAAGACGGGCAAGACCGTCGATGAATGCCTCGCTCAGATGAAGCGGGGCAACTGGCTTACTGCTCAGCAAGCTCTCGATTTCGGCCTTGTCGACTCCATCCGCGAGGATGAGCAGGCTGAGAAGGCTGCTGCCGAGTTCTCTGCCCAGTTCGTCAACAACTACGATTTCTCTAATCAATTTAAGGATGCAGGCATACCGCCGTTACCTCAACCGCAAGCCTCGGATGATGTCGCCTCTAAGGTGGCATCTGTGGTTGATGGTGATGGCAATCCAACTCAGAGCTTCCTTCAAAAGACGTGTGAAGGTCTCAAGTCCCTCTTCCGTAACCAACACGCACCAAAATTCTCTCAAAGTAATAAGATGATTAAGATTTTCGCTTCTGTCATGGCATTGCTCAACGTCGCTGAAGGTTTCGCCACCAACGACGAGGGCAATGTCACTCTTACTCAGGAACAGATGAAGCTTATCGATGATGAGCTTCACTCGCTCAAGAAGCAGGTGGAGGACAACTCCAAGGCTGTCAACGAGGCAGGTGCTGCCCTCAAACGTGTCAAGGATCAGCTCACCCAGGCTCAGAACGATGTCAAGCAGCGTGATGAGCAGATTGCAGCCCTCAAGGGTTCGGCTGGCGACTCTACCGATAATAAGCCTGATTCTGCTGAGCAGTCGTTCACAGCTCAGGATGTGTTTAACCTTGTTAAAAATGTGTAATTGTTATGGCTTCGATTAAAATAGGTAATGTCACTTATGGTGCCGAGGAGCTGTCCAAGACCTTCCAGACTTACCGCAAGGAGTTCGTCATCATGCCTTTCCTCGCGATGGAGCAGCTTGCGAAGCACATGAATGTCCGCACCGGCATTCGCTACCGTGAGACTGTCAGCCAGATGTCGACCGATGCTGAGATTAGCAACTATTCTAAGACTAAGCATCAGGATGCCGATGTGAAGATCGACCCTCGCGTCTTCGAAACTTTCTTCGGCAACATCGTGCAGGGCATCGACCCTAACGCTATCTATCAGTCCATCTGGGGTAGCAACGTCACCAAGGGCGACGGTCTCAAGAATGTTCCGATTGTTGTGCAGGTGTGCGGTTATCTCGTCAAGAAGATTGGTGAGAAAATGTTTATGAATTCGTTCACGGCAAAGCACGACTCTACAGACACTACAAGCACCTCAAAGTGGTTCAACGGTTTCCAGACCATCCTCGAGAATGATGTCGCTGGTACTAATTATACTAACAAGGTGCTCATATCTGCTGACATTGGCAACCTTGTCGAGGGTGCTGAGTCCATCACAGCCGACAACGCCGAGGACCTTATCAAAGACTTCTACTGGAATCAGGTGGGCAATCCTGCAGCTGCTGCCAAGCTTCGCTCGCAGCAGCTCAAGCTCTTCATGAGCGATCAGGCTTATCACTTCTATACTGAGTCTTACCAGACCAACCACGGTTCGTTGCCCTACAACCAGGCTTACGACAAGAAGTCGCTCGATGGCGCAAGCAATGTCGAGTTCGTTCCGCTACCTTGCGTGCCTGACGACTTCCTGCTTCTCACGCCCAAGAACAACGCTTATCTCCTCTTCAATCAGAAGACGGATGATGATAAGTTCCTTGTCGAGAAGTCGCTTAGCAACCACTACGACGTTGACTTCATCATGAACTACTTCTTTGGCACTCAGTTTGAGTCAGTTTCTCCTGAGGTTCTCCGCTATTGGAAGAAGAAGGCTTAAGCAGGGTTATGTATAGTGATTAGGGGTTCCTCACCACTCGTGGGGTTCCCCAATTAATAATTTAATAATTTTACAACTATGACAAAGTGTACTGGCGCTGAGTCTATCTACTCAGACATTAATTTCTGCCCAGGGCAGAAGTCTCTGCCGGGTGTGCGTGGCTGGATTTACGGCATTTCCAAGCGCGACATTGTCAAATGGCCGACTATCGGGGCTGAAGCTCCTAAGGATCTTGAGTCTGTAGCTAAATATACGGGCGATTTCGTCCTCGCTTCCGATAAAAAGTGGCATAAGATTGCTCTTATCCCCAACGAGTCGGAGCTTAAGGTGGAGTCGCAGGGTTCTTACGGTTCCAAGACCTTTAAGAATACTGGTACAGCCGTGGCTCCTGGTACTGAGGAGAAGATTACTGGCTACATAGCACAGGCCAACAACGATGAGATGGTCTACCTCTTCATCCAGCGCAACGGCAAGGCTCGTATGCTCGGTTCCGAGGCTTTTACGCCCGAACTCACTCTCTCGCAGGATCTTGGCAAGGCTCCAACCGATGCCAACTCTACCTCTATACAGATTGCTGCCGATGACGAGTATCCTGCTCCGTTCTATCCGGGCAAGATTGAGACTGCCGACGGCGATTTCTCTGGTGAGACTGGCCTACTTCTTAATGTTGCTGCATAGGCTTTTCTTTATAATCATAATAGGTTTAATTTTATTAACGTGTTAGGGGCGGTCAGCATAGCAATTGTGCTGGCCGTTTTTACTTAACAATCAATTTCTACACTCTATGTACGATGATAAGTTAACTCAAGATATGCAGTCATGGCTTGCTGACGAGTCTCACGATAGCGCGTCCATCATTCATGGTGCCGAACTTGTGCTTAAGCTCAACCGCAATGTGTCTATGTATCAGACTATTATACGCCGTCCGCTTAAGTTCGAGTCAAAGGTGCGCTATGAGCTTAACAAGTTCCTGCCTATGCGACTCGAGCGCATGACTCTGCAGGATGTCAAGGCTCTCGATGCCGAGGTCACACCTGAGGTTAAGGAGGCCATCGACGAGGAGCAGCAGTTCATGACCGACAATAAAGATGAGGAGGCTGCTGAGGACTCTGATGCTCCTGCTGATATGTCATTCCTCCCTCGCGCGTCGGGCATCCGTCCCGACCATGACAAGCTGCCAGCCGACGTGCGCAGCATCTGGCAGCAGAACAAGGAACGTTGGAACAACATCAAGCGTCTCTACATGACCCTGCTGCCTCTCACACAGCCTTGCGACCGCTACGAGTATCTGCAGCAGCTCAAGGAGACATGGTATACCTACAAGCGTGAGCTCGAGCGCTACGACAACTATATTGCTCCTTCAGGCTCGGAGGTTGCCGCTGATGGCGCGGCTCCCTCGCCAGTTGACATTGCCAAGGACATTTCCAACGCTCGCTCTTACATTACTAAGTATATCGACCGCCTTGTGGAGCTTCGTCGCTCCTCTCTCTCTGCTGATGATAACACAAAGGCTCTCGCCGATTACAACAATTTGCTCGCCAAGGTGCAGCAGCGCGTTACCGTGCTCCTCGACAACGCTGCCCCTATTGGCGATGATATCTTAGCTAAACTCAATGAGGCAGGTCTGTCCCTTCCGTCCGCTGAGTGATGCTACTGCCCAGTATTATATTGGTACTGGATTACACACGCTCGGTTTGCTCGGTTGGATCCTGAAGCAGACCGGGCGTGCCGACGTATATGTGTCAACATTCTCAACTTCCGACGCTTTCCTCTCTGGCTTCTTGCGTCTGCGCCGTCGCAACCTGATTGCACATGCTACTCTGGTGGCCGACCTCAAGGCTGCTCGTAAGACTGTGCAGCTCTATCGGCTTATGCAGAGTTGTTTCGAGCATGTGCACCTGGCGCAGAACCACTCCAAGATTGTCCTCGTCAAGACTGCCGACTATACCGTGTCGGTCATTAGCTCGCAGAATCAGACTTATGGTGACCGCGCAGAGTGTACCATGCTCACCACCGACTCTCAAGCCTATTACTCGCTTCTTGCCGGTCTCAGAGGCATCGTCGATAAATCTTTGGAACTTAATGGACTATTCAACCGACTTACTCTCCGAGATAGAGGCTCATGCCAAGGAGATGATGACTCCTCCGGAGATATCCGCCCTTTTGGGTATTGATGAGCGTCAGCTGTCCGACGATATTAATACTGTCGGCCATCCTGCCCGTACTGCCTACCTCAAAGGTGTTTCTGCTACTGCCCTTGAGCTTCGCCGTACTCTCCACGACACGGCTCTGGCTGGCTCTCCGTATGCTGTTCAGGAGTGCCAGCGTCTCCTCTCCATCGCACAGTCGGCTGTCAGTTAGCAATTCAACATTCAAAACTCAAAATTCAAAACTCAAAATGCCTCTTCCCGTCAACCTCGATGAATACTCGCGCTACGTCACTCTCGACGACTCTGAGCTTCGCGACCTGCGTGTATCCGATTCTGTCCTCAATAGGCTGCATCGCATTCGTGGGCTATATGCTTATTGGCTGCAGTTCCCCTCGAAGAGCGACAACGACCTAGTGCAGTACGACATTAATATGTTCAAGGCTTCGCGCTCTCTTGCATATGAGGATCTGCATCTCACCAAGGTTTTGCTCGGCAACATGCAGCAGACCACCAAGGAGTTTATGAGGTGGAAGATCAACAAGTCTGTCGAGCAGGACATTGCTGCAGCTCGTAAGGCTGGTGAGTGGCGGGCTGTGGCTGCTCTCTCAAAGGTGCTTGTGGCTAACAATCGCACAGACAAGGATGATGAACCTGACCTTGAGTTCGACAAGATTGTGCCGCAGAACTTTGAGCCGACTGACGATCCTACGGTTCTTGGCATAGAGCGCATCCCAGACCTCCGTGGCAAGATTCGCGCTCTCTACAAGCGCTACTCCAATACTATGGTGCAGGACGCTGACTTTGAGGAGATTAAGGATGAACCTAAACCCGATGAAGATGATTGATAACACAGAACAACCCAACCGACAATACTTCAACGATGCCCAGTACTACTCGCTTGCAATGAACACTCGCGATGAGGTTATCGTGGCAGGTCGTGGTATCGGCAAGGGTGCTATTCAGGCCCGACGCTTGCAGTCGTGTTTCCAGGGCATGCCCGGCTCGATGGGTGGTTTTGTCGCTCCTTCTGTCAAGCGTTGTCTCACCAATATTCTTCCCTCAATGCTCATCCATCTCGAGCGTTGGGGGTTCAAGCGTGACCTGCATTATGTTGTTGGTCGCCGACCATGGAAGAAATTGCATTGGAAGTCGCCCATCTTCACACCTGCCAACTGGGAGAACACTATCAGCTTCTACAACGGCTCTGTCTGCAACATCATCTCGCAGGACCGCTCGGGCACGTCTAACTCTATGTCGCTCGACTACCTTATCATCGACGAGGCAAAGTTCATCGACTTCGAGCAGCTCAAGGATGAGACGTTCCAAGCCAATCGTGGCAATGAGATGTACTTCCGCCACTTTCCTCTCCACCATGGCATGACTATCACGTCGGATATGCCGGTCACCAAGCGAGGCTCATGGTTCCTCTCCTATAAGGACAAGCAGGATCCTGAGCTTGTCGAGGTCATCGAGGGCATCATCTACCAGATTTGGAAGCTGCGTGCCAAGATGGCCAAGCGCCCTGAGCTGCATGAGGCTATAAGCAAGCGTCTTGAGGAGCTTAACCGACAGCTTAATTTTTTCCGCTCTCATTGTCTCCTCTACAAGGAGTACTCATCAATTGAAAACTTGGCACTTCTCGGCGAGGAGTTCATCCGTCGTGCCAAGCGCGACCTCCCTCCGCTCACCTTTGCCACATCCATCATGTGCCAGCGCATAGGCATTGCTGCGGACGGTTTTTATGGTGGACTGCGTGAGGATGTCAACCTCTATACGGCTCCCAACGAGTCTGTGCTTAACCTCCACAATCTTGCCAAGGCTGAGGGTGGAGTCATCCCGAACGACTGCCGAATGGATGCCGACCGCGACGATCGTGCTCCTCTGCTCATAGCCTTCGACTCCAACAACCTCATCAACTGGCTTGTGGTGGGGCAGGTGCAAGGCTCCAAGCTACGCATCCTCAAGTCGTTCTTCGTGAAGTATGAGCGCAAGATTCCTGAGCTGCTTGAGGACTTTAATGCTTACTATCATTTCCATCGGCGTCATCAGGTAATATTCTACTACGACTCCACCATGGTTGGCACAAACTGGGGCTTACACTACAACGACCCGCACAAGGAGGTCATCAAGTCCCTGCGCTCAATGGGATGGGCTGTGCGCGACGTATACCTGGGCAACCCTATGAACCACATCGAGAAGAATGCTCTTATCAACAATATGTTCCGTGGTCGTGCCCGCCTTCAGGTGTTCATCAACCGCGACAACAATCCCGACCTCTTCATCTCTATCACTTCTGCCGGTGTCTATAATGGCAAGAAGGACAAGCGTGGTGAGAAGCTCGCCGAGACTGAGGAGGACAAGCTGGAGGCGCGTACCGATGGCTCCGATGCCTTCGACGTGTTATGTATAGGTGCCGAGACTAAGCCCGTGTTCCAAGGTTCTGGCGGCACGGTCAACACTTATGGTTAACTTGATTTCTTTAGCTTTTTTCGTTGTTTCATTTTTAGTTTAGTTTTTATTTAGTTTAGGGTTTGCCACTTGCGCGTGATGCGTAGGTGGCTTTTTTGTTTGGCAATTGCCAAGCTGCTTTTTTCTACACAAGGTCGCCCGACCGCAAGCCGAAATCACATACTTGTGGACATCGCTCTGCATATTCCGCTTTGTCGGGGGGAGGCAATTGCCGTCTCGGCGTAGGGCGGTGTAGTGCTGCAAAGACGAAAGTCTTGCACCCTGCAAAATTTAGCCACATAACTCATTGAAAATAAGGCGGCTAAATTTTGCAGGTATGGAATAGGTACGCGAAAACGCGACATTTTTTGATATGGAAACTTCTTTTCATTGCGGAAAAGAAGCAAAAGCGCTGCCGATAGCGAGCTATCGGGGGGTATTCTCCGGGGGAGAATGGATTTTTTTACATCTTCCGCTTATCCGCTTGAGAGCCTTTTTTTTAAAGCGCATCGCATCGAAATCCGTTTTTCCTCCGCGAATTTACGACGAACGGCTGTCAGCCAAGAACCGCAAGCTAAAGTACCAGAAATTTCACGGCAGCCTTCCGGGTTTTTCCTTCCTACGGCTACCTTCTAAAAACTCGGTTTTCCGTGAAATTTCAGTCTCTTTTTCTTGTCTTTTAGCCTTGCTTTCGTCGTCTTTTTGCGGCGTAAAAAGCGAAATTCGACCCGACGTGAATTAAAAAAAAACTCTCAAACGGGCTACAGATGGGAGGTGTAAAAAGCTCCTTTCTCGCCTCGGAGAATTATCAGAACCCCTTTAAGAAATATTTTAAAATTTGACTATTATGAGAACAGCAGCGTATTTCACCTACATTCCGAAGCGCATCCGTACCGCTGACGAAATTGTTAACAGTGTGCGTAATTTCATCTATGCTTTCAAGGACGGCAAGCGCAAGGCTACAGATTATGCCATCAGTCTTGTGGCTAACACCCTTAACAAGTGGTATGGCGCAAGTTGCGAGGACTATGTCTTGTGTTGTGTGCCGTCTGCAAACAACTACAAGTATATAGTAAGGTTCAAGCGGTTTGCCGAGCAAGTGAGCAAGCTGACAGGCGTGCAGAACGGCACGGCTCACGTGAATATCTTTGGGCAGCGTGAAGCCAAGCACACCAACGCACGACACATCGTAAGCGAGTCGTATGGTTATATCGTGTCAGCCGACCCCGATTTCTTTCAAGGCAAGACCGTCATTCTGTTTGATGACCTTATAACCACAGGCGAGACCGCCAACAGCTTTGCCAAGGAGCTTGAAGCCGTAGGCGCAACCGTTATAGGTGCAATGTTTCTCGCAAGAACCCGAACCACAACTAACAACTAAAAACTTATACATTATGAATGATTTCTCAATTATGGTACGTGAGGAGCGTCCCGACTACAAGGCAGTTAACAACGGTTTCCAATCTCTTGACATTGTGGAACTTCTTTCGCTCATTATCGGGCAAGGCAACGACCCAACCGCATCCACACGACAGGCAAGGCAGCTCATTAATGTGTGTGGCGGTAGCCTTAGAGCCATGACAAGCCGAAGAACCGAGGATTTTGAAGTCGTGCAAGGTATCGGCAGCAAGAAGGCTATTGCGCTCAAGGCAGCTTTGGAGCTTGCCAAGCGCATCGAGCATGAAGCGCAAGCCGAGCGCACGGACTTTTGCAGCGCCGATAGCGTGTGGCGTTATTTCCGCCCCATTTTGGGCACAGCCGACCACGAGGAAGCCCACGTTCTTCTGATGAACAACCGGTTTAAGCTCATCAAAGCAGTAAGGATATCAAGCGGTGGACTATCGGAAACAGCCGTAGACGTTAGGGTGATACTTCGCGAAGCTCTTCTCTGCAACGCCACCACGCTCACCCTTGTACACAACCATCCGAGCGGAACGATACGACCAAGCCGAGACGACGACAATGTAACGCTAAAACTTAAAAAGGCTTGTGAGACAATGCGAATATATATGGTAGACCACGTTATCGTTACAGATGCAAAATACTACAGCTATGCGGAGGAAGGCAAGATATAAAGCATTTCCCGACCTTTAAACAAAGGTCGGGATTTTTTGGTACCATTTTGTTGACGTCAACAAAATGGTGGTTGTTTGATGTCCCGCCCAGCCCGCCCCTGTTTTGGTAAAATCCTTATGGATTTTGTCTCTCCTATTGTGCTGTTTATCAGCATTTTTTTGTACCTTTGTAGTGGAAAAGTAATTGCAATTTACAGAAGGATCTTTATTAGGTTTGAAGTGTATAATATTCAGTCTGCTGCTGTGAAGTAGTTGCTTTGAATAATATTAGGTGACCGTCTCTAACGGACGTCATTTCTAATAAGTCAAATTTTTTTATATTTCTTCGGAGGTTGAGGGCTGTGAAGCTCCCAACCTTTTTTTTGTTGTTCATAGTAAAATAGTTACTATTTTGTTTGGTTATTAGTAGTAAAATTACTACCTTTGCAGTGTTGAATTATTAAACAAGCGATCTATGAAAAATGTAAAAGTTTCTAAGATTCTGAGAATCTTGGCTGATGACGGCTGGTACTTAGACCGTTACAGCGGGGACCACCGAGAGTTCAAGCATCCTACCAAAAAGGGTGTTGTGACTGTCAACGGCAAGCCTTCAACATCTATCTGCGGATGGCTCCTCAGTAGTATTGAACGGCAGTCGGGGCTTAGGTTCTAACAAATCGGGGTGGAGCTAACGCTCCGCCCTACCTTTAACATTAAATAGAAGCGTGGTTTGGTGTTCAGCAAAGTAAGGTGGCGGTCATGCTGCCACCTATTTTTAAGATTAACATATAAAAAGATATATTATGAACAATGTTGTGATTAAAGCGGCTCGAACTGAAGACGGCTATTGTTGCGTCTGCGACTTGTTGCCGGGCTGGGTCGTTGCCTACGATGGCGACCTTGATGGCTTTAAGGTATATGTTCAGGAGAGTGTCGATTTCTGGCTCGAAGGTCGGCGCAAAGACGGTGATGTCTATCCGGCTGTCTTCGATGGCGAATACCATCTTGTCTATGATTTCGACGTGGCTACGTTGCTCGACTACTATCGTGGCATATTCTCCTTTGCCGCGCTTCAGGAGATAACAGGCATCAACCAAAAGCAACTCTCACACTATGCGAGCGGCATTTCCAAACCGCGAAAGCAGCAGGTTGACAAAATCAAGTCTGGCTTGCGCCGACTTGCCAAAGATATTGAAATGGTCACTGTTTAATAAATTCAACACCGCCGCCCGACCATGCGGCACCATGACCGCTGCAAGTTATGACTTCGCAACGTTTCATGATTGAAAGAACCCGTTGAGCCCTCGGTGCGTGACGCATCGGGGGATTTTTCATTTGCGTGTCTCCACGAAAATGATTAACTTTGCAGCATCGAAATTTTAAAACATTTATATAGCGGTGGGAGTCTGTGAGGATTTCAGCCGCTTTTCTTTTGCCATATATTGCTTAATCAAATTTTTATTGCTAATTTTGTGCAATGTTTTAAAATTTTGAAAAAATGAACAATGGTGATATTACTGTTATAAATAATTATGTTCAAACAGTCTCGCACTCATCTTCATATTGGATGGTGAGGACTATGGGTGGTGAATACTACAATGACTTTGTCGAGAATGGATTCATTGCTGTTGGGCATAATGACATCCTTCTAAAGGATATAAATGATATATTGACCAATGAAAACACAGCGATGAAGAACTTGCGCAAGATAGTAGCAAATCTTCATCCTGAAATCAACCGTCCCGGCCATGTAGCTTCGCAGCTCATACGCTTTTGCCATGAAATAAAACCTGGCGATATAGTTGTTGTTCCTGGGTATTCTTCATTCAATTTAAGTATATGCCGTGTCAAAAGTGCTGTATATGAGGAGCCTAATATTGTTGAAGGCAATGGTCGGTGTCCGTTCATGAAGAGAATAGATGTAGATATCCTAAAGTCTACTTCTCGCACTGTTCTGCCACCGAAAGCCCAGCTAATGTTTAATTCTCGTCATCCAATCTCAGACATTTCAGAATATGCGGCATATATAGACTCTACGCAGTTTGATTTCTATAATAAAGATGATGAGACACACATCGTTCTAAGAATAAAGACAGAAAACGAAGTGGACGTTTCCACATTTTACGAAATCCAACAATTATTTATACTTGCAGAGCAGTTTTGCAAAGAGAATAATATAGAAGACTCAGCAAAAGATGTGTCTATGAAAGTGCAGATGGAGTCGCCCGGTTTGCTTCATTTCATTTCAAAGAAAAAGAACATATTATCTACCGTGGGGATTATAGTACTTCTCATTAATGGTGGCGGTTTGGAATTCAACAATAAAGATTTCCAATTTAAACTTAAAACAGATGGTATCATTAAGAATGTCAGCGAATTTCTCGATCGTAAGACCGACCGGGAGATGCGTGACAAAATAAAGGATTCATTGGACTCGCTTCAGATAAACACTCCCGATGATTTCCAAAAGGCCATGATTGAGCTTTATAAGACACAAAACGCCAATCGTAAAGCTTATTAGTATGGATAATGATAAAACGGTATAAGCATTATGGCAATGGCTATGCTTATGGCAATAATAATAACCTCAGTCTGTTCTTTCATCTGCTTGCTGTGGCTGAACGTAGCCACGGCTATGCGGATGATCGTCATAGGCAGCGTAGTAATAACTACGAATGTGCTCACGAAAGCGATTATATTGCCGAGTATATTTAACATATTGGTAAGTTTGTTTCTTGATGCAAAGTTAGCGATTATATTGATAACTTGTTGCGCCGCAACAGCTTTTTGTCTCCATTTCTCTCCAATTCTCTCTAAATTGGAGCGTTTTCCTCCCAATTCCTTGAAAATTCCTCGCAAATTCCTTGCACGTTCAGATTTTTATCTCTACCTTTGCCATCGCTACAATTATAATGCGGAGCACTCCGCATAAACAAAGGGCGAGGATATATGTTCAAGCCCGACCAACATTTTTATTAAGGTTGTGGGCTTATTTTTTTTGCCCATAACTTGCCGCATTAAGCCAGGGGTGAAGCCCTTTGTTTATGCGGAGCACTCCGCATAGTGTGGAGATGCAAAAAGTAAAATATACGGCGGTTCGCCTTCCACGTGTTTTTATTGCCCTTTGTGGCGGAGAAGCATTGTAGTTGTAGCAGACGAGGAAGTGCGAGCCGCTTTTTTCGTACCCCTACGTCAGACCGTACCGGGCGGTTCCCGGGATAAGGCTACAACTACAAAATTATGCAAACAACTGCATCAATTCAGCGCACAGCTCATTTGCGCCCGTTGACCATTAGCATCGCCGACATTAAGGCATGGCTCAACGCTAAGAGCGAGTTATTCACCCACATGAGCGGTTTCTGCGTCACCCGTCGTGAGGTCATCCGCGTCAATCTCGCTTTCTTCATCATGATCGTAGGCGCAGCAGTCTCCCAGGTCTCTCTGCTCGCTGCCTTCGCCTGTGTACCCCTTGCGGGCTACCAAATCTATAAGCTTAACCAGGAGGACGAGGACAACTGGCTTAAGGATGAGGAACGTTTAGCAGAGGAAGGAGGCAAGCTATGAATACTCAGCACAAGGAAATAGAGGCTTATACAGAGCGACACATCGATCAGTTCTCTATAGTATTGGTCAAGGCTACACCGGCACCCAAGAACCACTTCCAGAAGGAAGTCTGCGAGGTGCTGCAATATGGTCTGCACGGACTTGTGTTCCCTACCGACGACTTTCAGCTGCTCAAGCGCAACATATTGCAGGCTCTACAGCACATAGACAAGTATAATCCGCGCAAAAACCGCCGTATGTCAACCATATACAGCGAGCTTGGCACAGATAGTACGGGCAGACTGAAGCATGTCAACAATCTTGACATCGGCGAGATTGTACAGTCTAAAGACATATTCGAGAGGGTCTGCGTAGTCGAGTTCATGCCTATCCAGGGCACATTTCTCAAGACAGAGGTGGGAGAACCTAAGCTCTTCGCCGCACCATTCTATTCCGACCGTATTATGTGGGCAGATTCTTACAACAGATATGTCGAGCAGGAAGGAGGTGAGCGATGATCGACAACACTAACCCTATAGGAGTACTTACCGACAAGGACAACCTCGAAGTCAAGATACAGCTTATCCACGACACCATGAGCCACCTGCTGGCTGAGACGGCCGAAATGGACAACCCTACAGAAATGAGGGATGTGCTTGACTTGATGCGCAATCTCAATGAACTTAGTAAACAACTCGAAAACATATTAGATACATTATGATGGAAGAAGAATATCTCGATAATGAACAGCAGCGCCAAGACCCTCTTGAAGGCTTTAATCTTGTGCTGCTCGACAATTACTTTGCAAGCCGCTCGCCAGAGCCTAAGACGGGTATCACCGGCGATAGCTACACGCCTGAGTACAAGACCACCGAAGACATCTACGAGGACCTTGAGCCTATCAACCCGGTTTCAACGCGGTTGATTGTGCTCTATCTTCGCAACCATGGCTATCGTCTCAAGACTGTTGCCGATGGCACTCTACGGTGGGAAATATGGCGCGACATGCGATTCATTGAATAATCCCGTAGGTATAATTATTATTGTAAATTCTTTTTGAGATCCTAGGAAAACCGTGGCGGCATCTTTCGGGGTGTCGCCTTTCTTTTTATATAAATCAGTACGAATAAAAGTATTAGATTATTTGGTCAATACGAATAAAAGTATTACCTTTGCATTGTTCAATAAAAGATATACTTTATGAAAAATTCAAAGACAAAAAAGTTGGCTCTTACAGAGCTTGAGTATGACCTGATAGAGACAGGTCGAAACTACAAAAGGAGTTTTCCTTTAGGCGACCCGAATCTCAGGTACTACCTTGAACGGCTGTTCGTAGAATGGCTCGAAGGAGACAACGAGGATTGACACGTTAGAGGCTCCCCACATTGTGGGGAGCTTAAACCAAATATAAAATCAACTAAAATCAAAGATTATGGCAACAATGACTTTAAAACAAAACCAAGCTGACACGATGAAGGCACAGATGGAAGACCTTCTAATCTCAATCTCTTGGTCTGACTTGGCGAAGCGATATTTCGGCAAGTCTGGCTCTTGGCTCTATCACAAGCTTGACGGAGTGGATGGCAACCGTAAGCCTATAGAATTCTCTGATTCGGAGAAGGACATTCTCAAGGGAGCACTCGTAGACCTTAGCAACCGTATAAGGCGAGTAGCTGACAATATACATTAAGCCACGGATTGGGTATATTCCGTATTGAACAATTAGTCGCCACTGGCTTGTGGCGCGTCTTCTCTGCCCTGGTGTTCTTGCGAGCATCGGGGCTTTCGTTTTGTATTCTTATTTCATTCAATCAACCATTAACTTTGCACTTGTAACAAAATTAAATACAAGCGCAATGATTACCGTCTTACAATCAATCTCTGGCTCATACTTCTCGTCGGGCATTCCCGACGTGGAGTTCTCCATTACTGGCTACCGTGCAGGGGTAGTTATTTCCGTCGATGGCGCTCAGATATATTCCGAGCATCTGTATCCCGTCGATGGCAAGATTGCTCTCACGGAGCTTGACACTCTTCTCACTCCCTACGCCCGACAGAGTCTTAAGGTTGCATTGTGCATCGTCATCAGCGAAGAGGCAGAGGATTCCTCGACTGCTACCTCCACGGTTACACTCAACGCCGACATCATCTATTGTGCTGCCGATGTTGGCACGTCTGCAGCCGACTTCATCTCGTCGCACTTCCTCACCACCCTCGATGGCGAGAAGACTACAGCAGTCAACCGCCTTGAATATCTCCACTATATAGGTACTGACTCAGCCACAGCTACGGCTCACTATGCCGATGGCAGCACCAAGGCGTTCAAGCTGTTGCCCGTAGCGGGCAACTCCAAATATACGACACTCGATGTGTCGCCCGGCCAATTTGTTTTAGATGGTCATGTGTTAGTCTGTTTTGTAATCCAGGCAGGTGAGCGCACGTTCCGGTTCTCAATCGATTTTGACGAGCCTGACTGCGCCCCTGTCCTGGTTTTCGACAACAGTTTTGGAGTTGAGGAACTCCTCTACTGTACCGGTACTCACACGGTAGCTCCAAGCTACAAGCGTGAGAGTGGCTTTGTAGGCAAGTACAACCGTAACTACAACATCCGCGAGACGCGCACCTTCAAGGCTGACACGGGCATCCTCTCCTTCACTATGGCCAACTGGGTTGATGAGCTGTTCCGCTCGCAGTCCATCCACGTCGTCAACTTCCGCGATGGCAACCCCAACATTGGCAAGGAGATTCTGATAACTGATTCCAAGTCGGAGTATACCAACGACGATGATGAGCTTCCTCGCTTCACTTTCAGCTATGAGTATGCCCAGCGCAATCACAACGTCGTCGACGTGCTGCGCTCTGGACGCATCTTCGACAATACATTCGACAATACTTTTGAGTAGTTACAATTCAAAACTCAAAATTCAAAATTCCCCATGGGTGCTATTCATTTCACCGAAATGCTCCGTCTCCTCGACCGTGCCTATCAATACCGCTCACTCGTCGACATCTATGCCTGGGAGGGCGGTACGGGCGAAGTCATCCACTACAAGGGATGGCTCGTCCATCATGTCAACTGGCGTGGCGGTTACGTCCGCCTTCGCAATCCTAAGGCGCGTGGCAACCGTCTGCTTCGCACGGTACCCCAGGTGTTCATCTTCCGCATCAACAACCAACAAGTATACTTATGAGCAATAATAATGGCTATTCAATGGAGTCTGCGTCTCCAACTCCAGATAAAGACGGGTTCCGTCGCTACCGCATCGTGCCGTCGGGTGTCGACGATTCGTCTTCCGTCAACTCCGTCAATTCCGAATATGGTGTAGACTCGAGCACCATCTTCAACGATGAGGACATGCCAGGCATGCAGTCCGTGCGCGACATCATAGTTAAGGGCAAGCCCTACAAGTATGTGCAATGGGGTGTCGACGACCAGCTGCCCTACTGTGTGCGCAAGGAGCTGATGGGCAACATGGTCACGGCACAATGCCAGCAGTTCAACATCGTGAGCTGCTACGGCCAGGGCGTGCGCTTCGTTGACCGCAAGACCAAGAGCGACGTATCGGACAAGGATATCCTCGACTTCTGCTTGCGCAACTCCCTTCAGGAGGTTTTCCTGGAGCAGACAACCGACATCAAGTTCTACTCCTTCTCGGTTACTGTCATCATCCTCTCGCGTGATGGCGAGAAGATAGTCACCGTGCGCAACAAGGATGCCTCTTATTGCCGTTTCGAGTATGCGCCCAGCACACGGAGCGGAGGCATTGAGCATGTGTTTTACGGCGATTTCCGCATAGGCTTTTTCGACGAGTCCAAGATAGAGTCTATACCGCTCCTTGATTATTGGAATCCTCTCGGCGACCTGCTTGTGCGCATGGGCAAGGAGCCTGACCCCATGACCGGCTTGAACCGCAAGCCCACCACCGACCGCAAGTTTGCCATCGTCAGCCGCATGGCTACGCCGGGCTGTCAGTACTATCCCGTGCCTTACTATTACTCCATCTTCCGCGACGCTTGGTTTGACATCTACCGTCTGATAGGCATAGGCAAACGCTATATGATTAAGAACACGTCTGCTCCGCGTGTGCAGATTGAGGTGCACGATGATTACTGGGATAATGTATGCGACAACGAGGGCATTACTGATGAGACAGAGCGTCGTAAGCGCAAGAATCAGGAGAAGCGCAACATCATCGACTTCGTCACGGGCATCGAGAATGCGGGCAAGGCGATGATCAGCGGCTACTACGTCGATCCCAACGGCAAGGAGAACCGCATGGTGCGCATCGTGCCTCTCAACGATGCAAGCAAGAAGGAGGGTGGCAACTGGAGCGATGACATGTCGGAGGCTTCCAACGCTCTGTGCTTTGAGTTCGGCATCCATCCCAACCTTGTTGGAGCTACACCTGGTAAGAGCCAGATGAACAACAGCGGCTCCGACAAGCGCGAGCTCTTCACCCTGAAGCAGGCTATTGAGAAGCCTTGCCACGATGTCATGTGCAAGCCTTATCATGTCATTCTGCATTACAATCATTGGCATGAGCGTGCCACAGTCGATGTCCCCATGATAGTCCTCACCACTCTCGATGAGCACAAGGATGCCAAGGCTGTGTCTGCCGACCCCAACGGCAATAAAGCAGAGGAATAATTTAACATTCAACATTTAACATTCACGTCTCATGAAATTGACTAAGCAAGATTTCGAGCTTGCCCTGCCCGTAGGCATCAGCGCACACGATGAAGTATACGAGGCTGTGTCTCCTGCTATCGCCACAGCCCTCGACAATTACTGTAGCATGTTGCTCGGCGATGTTGGCATTAAGCGAGTTACAGAGTCTGAGAAGGATAGTCAGTTGAAGCGTAACTTTAACATGCTTGTCTGCATCGATGGCTTCCTCTCTGTGTTCCGCCAGCTCGACCTGGTGCTCACTCCTACAGGATTCGGCATCGTCAGCAACGACACTATATCCCCGGCGAGCAAGCAGCGTGTCGATGCCCTCGAGGGCTCGCTGCGCACAGCTCTCTGCCGTGCCAGAGCCATGACCGTCCATCTCTTGCGCTCGGCGGAGTGGGGCGGTACGGCTGCAGCACGCAACTTCATACGCTACATCTTCACAGAGCACTACTTCTTTTTCAATCCTCAGGCTACGGCTTCGCTGTCCTATCAGGATTGGCTGAACATGCAGCCGGCTATAGTCGATACAGATGAGCAGCTGCGTCTGCGCTTCGGCGACGAGCAGGTTGATGACCTCCTCGATGCCTACCGATGCAGCGACCACGACCGCCTCACTCCCTATGCGTCTGTCCTGCAGCTCTGCTGCGACTTCACCTCGCGGTGGTCAACCATGGGCAAGTCTGCCCTCGCTACTCCCCAGTACCGCCGCCTCGTCCGCGAGATTGAGAGCGACTCCACCACCTATGCTCTCTATCATGGCAGCGAGGCCTACAAGGCAGCTCACGTCGAGCCGTTCGCCAATACCAAGGAGTCCTCCGCTTTCGTCTTCAACGCATAATTAATAATTACATATAAATTATTGACAAATGGATCTGTCTTCACCTACATCTTGGCGCGAGCTTACACAAGACCAGCTCCGCTATGTGTTCTATCTACTCGCCACCTTCGCCGACATGGTGGTTGTCAAGACCTACATGTTCGTCCGCTTTACGGGCATCCGAGTCGTCAAGCGCAACCGGTTTGGGTGGAAGTGTGTCAAGGATGGCAAGGTGTTCTATCTGCAGTCGTGGCAGATTCATTCCTTCCTCTCGCAGCTATCGTTTGTGGACAGCACAGAGACCATGGACAATCGGTTGGAGGTTGTCGGTGGTTTCCACGCTGTCCACGAACTACTGCAGGAGGATGTCTATACTCACCGCATCGTCACCTTCAACGACTATCTTTGCATGGAGCGTCGCTATCAGCGGTTCATGCAGTCGCGCAATGAGGAGGATATTGACAACCTTGCTGCTCTTCTCTACCGCAAGCCCGACGGCTCGGTTCCGGATGAAATCAGCCTCACGCCTGGTGAGCGTCTTGCCACTCTCGCCTGGTATGGCCACATCAAGTTCGTCATGTCCAGGGCGTTTACTCACTTCTTCCGCAAGGTGTCTGCCGATGCCGACATGTCAGACCTCTCGATACTTGAGAGCATCAACGTCCAGCTTCGCGCCCTTACGGATGGCGATGTCACCAAGGAGCAATCAGTCAAGCAGATTGACTGTTGGCGCGCCCTTACCGAACTCAACGCCAAGGCCAAGGAGGCCGAAGAGTTCCGCCGTAAGTTCCCCAAATCGTAACATTCAACACTCCACATTCCACAATCAACATTCCACATTATGAACTCCCTCTTTCCCGCACTCGACTACTTCACGCAGCTTGCGCAGTCCAACCGTCTTGCCAAGGAGTATGGCTTCCATCCCTGCCTGTGCAGCGGACCGGATTCCATCGATGGCATAATACAGGGCTTCCGAAAGTACCAGAATTTTGTCATGGTCGATGACACTACCTCGCAACAGACCTTCGGCAATGGTGTCGGCTTCTTCCGTCGCGATGTCTACACGGTGTTCATCTTGGCACATTACCGTCAGGACGATATGGCAGACCGTGAGCTTAAGCTTAACCTCTGCCGACAGATATTCCGTCAGTTCCACTCGCGATTGCTCCACGACCGTGACACGCTCGGCGACGACCGTCTCACCTTCCTTAACCTTAACAACATATATTCCACCGAGCTGCCTCGCTATTCATACAGCGGAGCCACGGGTCTATATTTCATGATTCAGAATGAGCAGCCTATTGATATAAGCTATGAGCAGTCAGAATGGACTTAAGCCTGGCATGACCGATGCCGAGCATCAGAAATGGATTCAAGGCTGGAGCGACTTCATGATCAAGATGTGGCGTGAGCGCATGATGCAGTTCGCTCCGCCTGTCTACCGTACTGGTGCTCTCGCCAGTTCTGTGCAGGGTATTGTGCATCCCGGACCCGTCACCACCATCGAGCACCACTTCCTTGAGTATGGCATCTATGTGGCGCGTGGCGTGGGCAATGGCTACCGCCGTGGCAATGGTGGCGACCTCAAGTTCCTCAAGGACTGGAAGACCAATCCCCACCACCGTCAGCCTCGCGACTGGTTCTCCAAGAAGTATCTCTACTCTATACATCGACTTAATGAGTTTGAAGCGAGCTTCTACGGCACTACCTACAATGGTCTTGTCTCCTCGTTCCTTTATCAGCTCTTTGGCAGCGGTTCCAACACTATCGACCGCACGGTCTCGCAGCTGTAGTCTGTATTTTCAATCTTCGTCACATATCTCTATCTTTGCCCTATGACTTTTGCACAAGAAATATCAGCCCTGCGTGAGATGTTCACCACAATACGTGATGAGCGTCGCACCCATGCCAACACAGCTACGCGTGTAGGCTCGGCTTTCCTTGCCTTGCTCGATTATCTTGCCGACGCTCCGTTCATCCGCAAGGATATGGAGGATACCGACGGCTTTCTGCTCAAGCTCCTCAAGGGTGCTGTCGTAGGCGAGAATGGCGACATCAAGCTCAATCCTGACGGCTCCATCACCTGCGGTTCTATCCGTGTCAATGGTTCGGCCATATTCAATGAGCTGGTTATCAACCATCAGAATGTGCTTGAGGGTGACACCTATTTCACCGACCGTGGCATCGTAGAGAGTGTTGAGCATACCGACATCAATCAGTACAGACTCACCTTCCGCAAGGAATATGACGACGATCATGTCACTTTCCATGCTAACGACATCCTCCTCGGCAAGGTCAACAACCTCGACCGGGCCAAGACCTACCGCTCGTTCTGGCTCCGAGTGGAGTCTGTCGATACCGACTCCAATTCAGCTCTTTGCACCTTGTATCCTGGTGCCGACTGTCCGGGTGGCATTAACTCGGCTCCCGTCTCTGCTGCTCGTGTCATCCGTTGGGGTAATACCGTCGACGAAACACGCCAGTCTGTGTGGTTCGTATCATCCAACGATGGACGCTGGCTCTTCCTGCAGGGTGTCAACAAGCCTATTGTTGAGGATAATGAGCATGGTTCCAACTATGCGGGATTCATCGGTCTGCCTCCCGACATCGAGGCGACTCGCGACCTCATCAACCGTGGTGTGTTATCCAAGTCTCAGCCTTACCTCTATTTCAAGGGTGTCCTTGCGCAGGACTTCATTCAGGTTGACTATCTCGGCAACCCAGTCTATCAGTTCCGCGACTGTGGACAATGGTCTGCGTCACGTAAGTATATCAAGGGCTACGACGAGCTTAACAAGGGCTATTATGTCGACCGTGTCTGGTGGGGTGGCTGCTATTGGGAGTGTGCCGTGCCAGAGTGCTCAGGTTCTGAGCCTCGCTTCAACAATACCGACTGGGTCTGCATCATCGGTGGGGGCAACATGTGGGTTAGCCTTGTTTCCTCGGCAGGGAACTTCTTCAGGGCAGGTGAGGAGTGGACCACCGACCTCATCGCTACCGTCTACAATGCTGAGATGCAGCTGCGTGAGTCTGAGATAGATTTTGCATCTATAACCTGGCTACGTGAGAGTAATGATAAGGATGGAGATATGGCTTGGAACCTCACTCATCCCACGGGTTCAGTAGGTCTCACTCTTACCGTCTCTTCCACTACGGACCTCCCGTCCACTTGGCAGTCTGGCTCTAAGGTTGGTTTCCGTGTTATCGTCACCTTTCCCGACGGTGCGCAGTATGCTGCACAGTACTCAATATCGAATTAATAATAAATGATGTGAAATGAGAATCAATTCAACAGGCGGTAATGTGGTACATGAGCCGCTATCATTCAGTTTTACGATGCTTGAGCTTGGAGGTAGCAGCGTGCAGAAGTTCAATGCTGTTAGCGGTTCCTACGTTCCCAACCGCCAGCTCACGCCTTACATGCTTAAACCGCAGCTCATCATCGATGATCCTGAGCATCTTATTGCCAAGGGCGACTATGCGAGCAGCATGGTCAATGTCGTGTGGACTGTCTACTCTGCCAACAAGCTTGTCAAACGCAGGCTCACGGCTGGCACAGACTACACGGTTGGCTCGGACAACTCGCTCACGTTCTCGCGCAATGTCGCTTCAAACGAGGTTGTTGAAATCAATTTTAGCGCGGATTATCTTGACAAGACGCGTGGCAAGGTGCAGAATTTCAAATGGTCGAAAACTCTCACCACTCTTGAGGAGACCTCGCTAAGTCTCTCACTTGAGCTTAGGTCTACTTCCAAGGTGTATTTCTCGCCGTTCAAGCGTTACGGTCAGTTCCCCATCGAGGCTGTTCTTACTAACGGCTCTCTGCCGGTTAGTGCTGATAAGTGTGTCTACAAATGGCAACGCTTTGACTACGATGCCCGCAATTGGGTTGACATTGTTGATGCTACAGATGTGTGGTATGTCAAAGGCAAGGATTCTGGCACAATTGTCGTTGATGTCGATTTTGTGCAGAAGGTGCTGCTGCGTGTCACGGCGTACCCTAAGTCTAAAGTTGATATGCAGCTGTCTGAAGCTGTGGCTCTGCGTCGTTGGTACGGACAATGGGAGGATAAGCCTGAGTTTGCCTTCGCCCGATTTATAACCAAGGACTTGCGCAAGGCTAAAGTGGAGGTCAATGTCGCTAACCGACAGGGCATCATCTCGCAGCCTCAGAGATATTTCGATATTGAGTTGTATTATCGGCCGTCTGCTAAAGCTGCTTGGGAGTCGCTTGGCAACGGCACGGAGGCTGTTATAAGCCGTGACCAGATGACCGACAATCATGAGGTGGGCGACATCTGCCGTGAGCTGTCTGCCTTTGTCCCCATCACCATGCCTAACGGCGATTACATTGTGTCTCCCGATGGCACGCCCATTTGTGGCCAGTTCCCCACCTCCGACAAGGAGGGTGTCTAATTAATTTAATATTGATATATGAAATATTATCTCTTGCCATATCTGCTTGCCGTGCGTCTCGGTATTACCGATTTCCGTCATGGCAATTCCACCATCGGCTACATCGCCACAAGTGGCGACCTGGCTGCCGTGGGAATCGAGTCGGCATTGACTGAAGGAGCGCGTGAGCTTACCGAAGCCGAAGCAATGAACATTATGAATAAACTTAAAAATCACTAAGCACAATGAGTAGTACATTTACCGCGATTGACCACCTCTATGCCTTTGAGGATGGAGATGTGCTCACACCGGCTATGGGTGTCTCTTGGGTTAAACCGGAGGATGTTGGCTATGGTCTGCAGCAATACTGGAACCCTACCATCAACGCAGTTATTGAGACAGATTTTAAACAACATCCTGTCTTCCTCTTTCCGCAGCCTTATTCTTCGAAGATGGGTAGTATTGTTGTCCCAGAGTCTGAGGGTCAGCAATGGTACTATGGCAATATATCCGATGAGGGTGGCATCCTTCAGAATGGTAAGGTCAAAGAGAAATTCGTAGAGCTGTTCGAGGTTACTACTATAGAACTCAACAAAAAGGTGTTCCCTGCTCTCAAAATCAAGGGTAATCTCGCCACGGCTGCTGACCATACGGACAAGTATATATATTACAAGTCTTCTTGGCAGGGCAAGCAGTTTACATGTCAGCAGCTCATACCGATTATGGAGGCTGTTGGCGAGTCATACAAGGTCAACATCAGCTATGTTGGTCAGGATGGCTCGGGTGACAATGTCCTCTCCAACGACAACGACTGGTGTAAAATGGTCCCCTCTCTTCAGCGGTCTGGTGATCCTGTTAAGAGTGACGCCACTTACAAGTGGCAGCGTATTGTAAACAATGTGTGGCAGGACATTACTGCAGTAGCCAAGGTTTATGAATTCGAGGGCAACAATCTCAAGGTCTACAATGCCGCTGTTGAGGGTGTCGAAGTCTTCCGATGTGAGGTTACTTACTCGGGCAAGAAATACTATGGCGTTGCCGAGGTCACAGATGAACATGACCCGTACTACATCATCCACGGGCGTTCTCAGGCTTCTAATGCTGTTGCCGTGGGTTCTACTGTCACCTACAACCCACGTGTCATTGAACGTGCTACGGGCAATGTCGTTACTGGCTTTACCTTCTCCTTTACCTTCACCAATGAGCAGGGCGAGGTGCTCAAAGACGTTACCGAGCGCAATCTTACTTACGATGTCATCAGCAAGTATGGGGGTATCGCTGTCCGTATCGAGGCTAAAAAATCTTAGCTTATGGGTGGTATAGTTGCTTATGACCATCTCATCCCAGCTCCTAAGGACGGGGCTGATGGTGAGCCTGCTGTGGGCTATTATCTTGTTGCAGAACCTTCCGTCGTGCATTTCAATTCCGAAGGTGAGCCGACTGTCAAGTCGGTCAAGGTGGCGGCTTACAAGGTCGTCGGTGGTGAGGTGTCTCCTTATGGTGGCGCGTCAGTCATGACTTACTATGATACAGGAGGTTCTGTTGTCAAGAGTGTTCCAGTCCTCAATCCTGCCACACTCACGCCTTCAGACGGCGACGCTGCCAAGTATTCGCTTGTTAATTTCCGTCTCATCATCAGTGGCAATGTGGTTGCCGCCATCTCCATCCCTTATGTCAGCGATGGCTCTAATGGTACCAATGGCAAGGATGGCACTTCGTTCGTTGTCAAGGGCACAGCTAATGGGCATGCAGCTTCTGAAGAGGATGTGCCTGCCGGAGCTAAAGGTCTGTGGCTTCTTGATAGTGTTATTGCTGGTGGTCTGGCACTGTGGTATCCTGAAGAATTAGGTGGCTCTTCTGCTGCTGTAGGTGATGCCTATATCATTAATGGGAATATTTGGGTGGCTGGTGATAAGGCTTGGAAGGATCTTGGTCAGTTCCGTGGTCCTGAGGGTGCGCAAGGTCCACGGGGTGCGCAAGGCTCGCCAGGTCCTATGTCTTATCTTGCGGGTGAGTGGCAGAGTGGGGTCACCTACACACGTACTGAAGATTTAATTCCAGTTGTCTCACACAAAGGGTTCTATTGGCGACCTGATGGAGATATTAGTATTCTCAACATCGAGCCGTCGGCGGACAACGATGATTGGGAACTTGTTTCCAAGGATGACATGGTGTTCGCCCGGATTGTTATGTCTGACTTCGGCAAATTCGGTTCGGCCATTATGGTTGGTGACTATCTTTTCTCGCAGTTCGGCAAACTCAACGGTGAAACCATCGACGAGAATTCCTCAAAGAAGGATACCGCTTATACCCAGTTTAATGCCGACAATCCTGAGGATTCTACAAGGTTTGTTCCGTCGCTTTGGATTAATTTTCGTACTGGTGAGCTGCATTGCAAGCAGGGCTTCTTCCATGGCGAGGTGAATGCCGAGTCTGGCACGTTCAACGGTACAGTCAATGCCAACGACGGCATCTTCAAAGGTATCTGCCGACAGCCGTTTGTCCTCTACGAGGGCACGGTTCTCAATGCAGACGGTTCTTCTTATTCTGCTCTTGATAAGTTTGACAACGTGTCGCTGCCTATGAGTTCGTCGGGGTGGAATATTGCGCTCGAGCTTCCTTGGGCTATGAGCTGCATCGGCCGTAAGTTGACTATAGCCAACTTCGAATGGTTGGGAGTGAGAGGTAGCGACAATTATGTGGCGACGGCTCCTCTGGGTTGTCAGTTCTATGAGGGTGGCCGCATATATAAAGATCTCTACATAAATCGTGAGATAGTGGAGTTGCTTGGCTATGGCGATACCAATCGTTTCTATGGGTGGGTCGTCACAAATCGGGTGCCTATTGATAAGTATAAATTCTCTAAACCGTCAATGGTCTTTTGCATGGGTTCTGTCACAGCAGTTCGTACAGGCAAGACTACTGGTACTGTTACTCTCACTCGATGGAGTAGTAGCAACGGCGTTTCCAAGGATGATGTCACGGTTACAAGGGTTGAGACTGGTAAATACACCATTAAGTTCCCGGTGACGGCTGTGCCTAATGATAATTACATCCCTATAGTCACTGGCTCCATCGCCGGCACTACTACCGATGCTAAGGCTGTCTATGCTTGCGTAGCTGCCAAGTCCAAAGGCTCGTTCACCGTGCTCACAGCCGATGATGACTCTCTCAATGAGGGTGGATTCAACTTCGTTCTTCTCGACCCCAATGGCTGGGATCTATAATCCTCATTCAATTAATAATTACCAATTAATAATTAAATATTTCTCATGGGAAAGAAAATCTCTGAAATCGAGGAGTTCTCCAACCAGAACTCTTCCATCCGTCTTCTTGGCTACGATCCGTCGTCCAACAAGGTTGGCACTGTGCCGCTCAGCGCTATCACTTCCAAGACAGCCTACTGTGGCTGCCGATGGAAGAAGGCTGAGTCTAAATCCGAAGGTGAGCCGTTCGGCGACCTTACTATGTTGGCCAACCTTCCGTCTATCCTTGGCTTGGGCGGCTATCTTGTGCGCAACGACCATTCGCGACGCAAGCTCTCACCAAACAACCACAAGCTGTTTGCAAGTGGTGGGGTGGCTGCTCTCGATGGCTCTATGGGCCACTATCAGTGGGGTTGGAACATCCCTTGGTACTACGCACATTGGGAGGATGATATCTATGAGTGTGAGGCTATATCTCCTGCTCCTATTGCTGGGCATTGGAACTATAAAATTCCGGTTGCATCTATGTCTTGTTCTGGCGCAGCTGCTCTTGACCGTACAAACCTCATTCTCGTATCATTCTGCAAGCGCACGGCTCAGTATCGTGGTGGCGACAACAAGCCTGACAACGATGCAAAGTGGAACACTCTCCTTGGCAAGCCAGTCGTGAGTGTAGCTGAGGACAAGCTGCAGCAGTATGCCGAGAAGAATGGTGCGCGTTGGGGCGCGTCTATGTATATGATGATATTCGCGCTTGGTGCTCTCACTCGCATTATCTTCCACAACCGCAATATACAGGCTCCATACAAGGCTGCTCTTACTGCAGAGGGTCTGCGCCAAGGCGGTCTTGGTAATGGAATTGATTATGTCATTGAAGATTTCGGTAAACAGTATGCTACTCTCGACATCGATGCTCTTGCAGAACGTGGCGATGCTACAGGAGTTTTCTCTGTTACTATCCCCAAAGGAGATGGCACTAACAAGACCATTAACAACATACCTATGTTCTTCGGTCTCAAGAACTGGTATCAGTATATCTATATGATGATGCACGGTTGTGCTGTGCAAGCAACATCAAGTAAGACTCTTGATGTGTACGCGCTTAAAAAATGGACTTCCTCTCCAGTCGACACGACTGGTGTCAGCAAGTTCACCAAGATTGGTTCTATACCGGCAACTTCAGCTTCTGAGGGTTCTTGGCTGTATGGCAAGCGTATGAATCTCGACAACATGATTGCATATCCGCTTGAGTTCGGAGGCTCGGGTTCTACTTACTATTGCGATGGTTTCTATCATCCTGCTATCACGTCTGGCGTTCGTGGTCTCGCTGCGTTCTGCTCTGCGAGCTCTGGTTCCTATGCTGGCTCTTGTGCGCTCTCTGCTCACTACGGTCTCGCGGTTTCCGTTGTGCACTGCGGCGCGTTCCTCTGCGAAGCAGATGAGGACTGGGACACAGAGGCATTCTATGTCGCCTAAGTCTGCTAAAGCGGACCAAAGGACACTACCGCCGTAGGCGGTCGCGCCGCGAAAAGCGGCGTCGCGTTAATTTTTTTGAGATTAATGTAGCTCTTTGACTTGTTTATCACCATTTTTCATTATCTTTGCACCTGCAATCCGCAAGGGTTGCAGGTGGATCTCCTTAATCTGGCGTTCGTGGTCTCGCTGCGTTCTGCAATGCGAGCTATGGTTCCAATGCTGGCTCTTGTGCGCTCAATGCTAACAACGGTCTCACGGTTTCCAATGTGAACTACGGCGCGTTCCTCAACAATTTTGCGTAGGAGTGAGCCTCTCCCATCGGAGAAAAATATCGCATGATGTCGGCGAGTCTCGTAGCCTTAGGCGAGCGACATACCCGACGGTCTATAATTGCAGACCACTACCCACCGAAAGGCCCTTGCCTTTCCCTTACAGATCCCGACCATAATCCCGCAATATATAATTAATAACTGATAATTAATAATTTAAGCAGTGCATAGAATACGAGATTGTGGCGAAGCCGAACACCTTCCCAACATTCAGGCCGCTTTTTATAATTTCTCGCATGGCAAGCATAAGCGCATGATGATTCAGGAGTATGAGTCCAATCTTCAGCGCAACCTTCAGCGTGTTCTCCAGGAGCTTACAGACGAGGCTTGGTTTCCTTCTCCTTACCGTCCCAAGACGGTCATGGAGCGCAAGCGTCGTGAGTTAGCACGCGCACCCATTCATGACCATGTCCTTGAGGCAGCTGCCATCTTGCCCTACGAGACAACTCTGTATGATTACATTGCGTGGCAATGTCCTGCTGTTCGCCCTAACATGGGGCAGCACGCTCTTATGCGACACCTGCGCAACGAGTTGTATAGCTGCAGTCAGCAAGAGGTTGCCTACAATCTGTCAATGGATATTCATCATTACTTCCCTTTGATGGATCATGCTATACTCAAGCGTCAGATTCTGCGCAAGGTCAAGCCGGGTAAGTTGCAGCGTCTCCTGTTTAAGGTAGTTGATTCTTATCTTCAAGGTGCTCCCCTTGGTATCAAGGTATCTCAGATTTTTGGAATGCTATATCTTGCCGATTTCGACCGCCTTGCAATGCGGTTCTTCGACATTGGCCAAGACCCCGAAAAACTTGCTTACTGGACCCGCAAATATGTCGAGGGGCGCATCATCACGGCTCGCACGCCCGACGATTTTGCCGACCTCTGCCGTGGCCCTACTTATCTCGCAGACAAGTTCCGTGCTTATGTGGCAGCGGGTCTGCCACATTACTCGCGCTTTGTCGACAACATCATCTTTCGTCATGCCGACAAGACTGTGCTCGGCATTGTGCGCACTCTTGCGGTTGCTATCCTTTCGCGTGACTATCACGCTCAGATCAACCGCGATTATAATATTAGACCTACACACATGGGCATCCGCATCTGTGGCTATGTGTTTTACCATGACCGTGTCTTGCTTGGCAAACACAACAAGCAGGAGCTTGCGCGACATGTGACAAAGCTCAAGAAAAAAGGTCTCAGCGAAGAAGAAATACGTATTAGACAGTCGTCTCGCTTCGGTTACGCTAAGCATGCCGACTGCATAAATTTGATTAAAAAATTAGGAATGGAAAAATCGTTAGGTAAGATTATCAAGTCTCACCGCATTAAGTCACCTTTCGAAAACATGCGTGGCTCCCAGAAAATCAGCTTTTCAATGATATGCGATAACTTAACAAATGTTAACGGGGGGGGGGTGAACCAGATACCTGGAATAAAAAGATTTTGTTAGAGGATTATAAAATAGAGGATTCAAAGATTGATAGGCGCAAGGTCACCGTTTCGGTGCCAGACTCGTCCGGTAATTATCAGGAGATTACTAAGGTGGTGACATCCAAGGTGCTTGCCATCAAGTTCAAGAAGATAGTGGATACGATTCGCATCGAGGCTCCAGACGGTTCTATGCAAGAATCTTATGTGTTTGAGAAGGCTCGTGACCGCGATGGCAATCCTACTCTGCTCGATGCTGAGTACTATGCCTATACAGGGTCTAAGGTGCTTATCGATCAGGCTCAAAAGGATTTCTCTCGCGAGGATCTTCCTGCACCTACGGTGATTAAACAATTCGAGGGCAAAAAAGGACAAACATTTTTCAAATTTACGTAATATGAATAAAATGTATTATACAGTTGCTTATACAGAGCCGCGCACCTTCCTGCGCTATGACTCCAATCGTGTCATCATCTATCCTAACGAGAATGTTGTTGACAACTATCAGCCTACTCAGACGGAGTCTGATGAACCTACTCCTTCTCCATACAAGGCTTACGTCTATACTGGTGAGGAGGTCGATGGCGGTTTCATCGTCGAGTGTGCTGACCCTACCGATTATCATGAGCTTGCCAATGCTATCATCCGCACCAAGTATACTGTGTCTGATGAGCTCGCTCTACAGCGTCATCACCAGACTGACCCTGATGCTTATGAGGCAGAATGGCAGTCTTATTGTGAGTTTGCCGATGCTGCCACAACTAAGGCAAAAAAATGGCTCAGAGTGCCTCTCTGATTTTATTTGTTATTAATGTTTTCAATACGGCATGCAGTTGCGTGCCGTATTTTATTTTTCGCCTATCCATATATATCTTTGCCTCGTAATTAATAATTAATAACTGAAAAAATGATTGAACACATTCGTCACCTCTTAGCAGGCATCGCTATAGCATTGCTTGCCTTTCTTCGCCCAATCGGAGATGAGCTGCTCTCTCTCATTATTGTCTTCGTTCTTAACTTCTTCGTTGGTTTCATGGCTGGCATGATAGCTAATCATGAGGATTTCGATCTCAAGAAGGCGTTCAGATGTATAGCGGAAGCTGCAGTTTTCTTCGTGCTCTGTTGTGCTATCTACGCGGTCGGCAACCTCAAGCAACAGCATGATGGTGCTCTCCAGTGTGTCAGCTGCATCACCTGGTTGGTGATTTATTGCTATTCGCTCAACATCCTCAAAAATCTCAAGAAGGTATTCCGTCGAGACACTGCACCCTATATGATTGTCTCGTTCCTCTACTACGTTCTTAAGTTCAAGTTCGTTGAGCGCATTCCGTTTATGTCTGATTATCTTAATTTTACAAAACATGAAAGCGTCTGATACTCTTATCCGTTACATCAAGCAGTGCGAGAGTTACCGTTCTCGCGCTTACGTATGTCCTGCAGGTAAGCTAACATGTGGCTATGGACATACACAAGGTGTTACCGCTAAGACCGTTTGCAACAAGGCTACAGCCGAAGCCTGGCTTCGTCAGGATCTCGCACCGTGCGAGACCTTCTGTTCTTCCATCAAGCAGCTCGACACCCAGGGCAAGTTCGATGCTTGCGTCGATTTCTGTTTTAATTGTGGCATCACCAATTTCCGCAAATCCACCTTGTACCGTCTAATCCTCGCGAAAGACTCTCTCAAGCAAATCCAAGCTGAGTTCAAAAAATGGAAATACAGCAACGGCAAGCCTCTCAAAGGTCTCCTTAATCGCCGTGTCTGGGAAGCTAACCGCTTCGCCCAATAATTAATAACATATAATTAATAATTGTTCATAGTGAAATCAACATTCTATTCTCGCGCCCTTGCGCTCCTCCTCTTTCTCTTCCTGCTGTTTATCATGACATTGGTCTCTGCGTGTTCGTCGATCCGACATCCGTCAGTCGTCTCATCCTCTGCTATACCGACTATTCAGCACACCTCGACTATCAATCAGCATTCTGTGTCCATCGATACAGCGTCTGTCTCTCGATCCATCGCTTCTATCATTCGTGACTTTCAGCGCAGCGCCTCCTTAGTTGTCGACTCCACCACTACGGTAGTCGACACCTCTGGCCGTGTAGTACGCACAGACCACAATCGCACAGTACACACAGCCACATCCTCAGACAGAGAATCAGTTCTTCGTGACTCCATCCGCGACCTGCGTCTTCAATACCAGGCTCTTCTCGAACAGAAGGTCAAGCAGTCTGAGGTTCCGGTCCTCGTCGAGCGCAAGCAGGAAAAATGGGAGCAGTTCTTCATCCGCATCGGTATAATGTCTTCTATCCTCGTTGTTGTTGCAGTCATCGTAACTGTTGTTTGGCTCATCTATCGTCGACGCGATAGACACTCTTATATTTAACATTTAAAATTTCATAATCAGCAGATAATTTTATATCTTTGCGGTATAATAATTAAAATCGTCTGCTATATGATATACTTTATAATTTTCTGGTATTTAGTCTTTGTGGTTGCCATTGCCGTTACAAAAACCTTTAGTGGAGGTCCTTCACGTGGTAGTAAGACTAAAGAGCAATTGCAAAGGGAATTCGATGAAATGCAAGAGAGGTATTTACGCAAGTTTGAGAAACTCATGGAAGAGCGTGAGAGGTTGAATAAAATTAAATAAGTTTTTCAATCGCTTATCTTGTTTTTTATACTAATGATATAAAGTGCTACTTTTGGTCTCATCAACCAAAAGTAGCATTTTTTTATGGCAACAACCCAAACGTTCGAGACCGTTGTAACCCTCAATGCCCAACAGGCAAAGAACGAGTTGACGGCTCTACAGAAAACTCTCGAAGATCTTAAGAAGAAAAAGGCTGATGCCTTGAGCGATTCTAAATCAACTGTCAAGGACATTAGAGAGATTAACAAGGAAATTAAGTCAGCGGAGGCTAATGTCAATGCCTACCGCTCTAATGTCAGTGATACAATAAAGACTCTCAATGATCTCTCTAACGCTTCAATCGGTGATATCGAGCGAGTGCAGCGTGCTTTAAGGCGCGAGATGAAGGCAGTAACGTCTCAAGAGGAATATAAGAATCTTGAGAAACATCTTGCTGATTGTACTGCTCGTCTTGACGAACTCAAACGCTCCGCTCATGCGACCATGTCTCAATATAACCGAGCTATTGAGGAAGCCAAACAACGAACTGAACATTGGGAAGAGGAGAACAAGCTTATTAACGCCACTCTCAATAATATCAGCGGTTCTTCGCTTCGTCAATTAGAGACCTCGCTTAAGCTCGTTAACGAGCAACTTAAAGATACCGACCATAATTCTGAAGCTTTCAAGAATCTTAGTCAGAAGGCTAAACTGCTGAAGAAGGAGATAGCTGCTATAAGCCAGGAGCAGGATATTTCGTATAGTAAATGGAATAAGTTTGTCAATTTCTTCAACACGAATTGGGGCGCTATTACACAAGGATTAGCTTCGTTATCTGGTGTCTCTTTTGCAATACGTAAGTGTTCTGCAGATTTTGCGAAGATGGACGAGCAGATGGTCGACGTAATTAAATATACAGGTCTTACCAAGTCTCAGGTTGAGGAGCTTAATGAGACTTTCAAGCAAATGGATACTCGTACTTCTCGCGAAAAGCTCAATCAACTCGCTGGCGATGCTGGCCGTCTTGGCATTACGTCTCAAAAAATGGCTGAGGAATTTGTTGATGCCGCCGACAAGATCAATGTGGCGCTTGGTGATGACCTCGGTGATGATGCTGTAAAGAACATTGGCAAATTGGCTCAGATGTTCGGTGACGACAAAACCAAGGGCTTGCGTGGTGCAATGCTTGCAACTGGTTCCGTTGTTAATGAGTTGGCTCAGAGCAGCAGCGCATCGGCTGGTTATCTTGTCGACTTCACAGCTCGCCTTGCTGGTGTAGGCAAACAGGCGGGTCTCACTCAACAGCAGATTATGGGCTTTGCTTCTGTCCTCGATCAGAATATGCAGCAGGATGAAGCTGCAGCTACAGCTATGCAGAATCTCATTGCTAAGATGTTCCAGGATCCTGCCAAGTTCGCTGCGCTTGCCGGTAAAAGCGTCAAAGAGTTCTCCTCTCTTATTAAAAATGATGCCAATGAGGCTCTGCTTCAGTTCTTTGGTGCTATGAAGCAGCGTGGTGGCTTTGATTCGCTTGCTCCTATGTTCGACCAGATGGGTATGGATGGCTCACGTTGTGCGGCTGTTTTTTCAGTAATGGCTGACAAGCTCGCTGACATCAAGACTGCGCAGGATATTGCTAATGACGCTTACGCTAAGGGTACTTCTGTCATCAATGAGTTTAATACTCAGATGACTTCAGAACAGGCTCAACTTGATATGGCTAAGAAGAAATTTAAAGATCTAAGCATAGAGCTTGGCAAAGAACTGCAACCTGTCGTAAAATATACTATTAGTAGTACGGCTCTTCTTGTGAAGACGCTATATCAGTTGATAGTCTTTACTAAAGGTCATGTTGGTACACTTGCAGCAGTCGCAGCTTCCATAGCTGCTGTCTCTCTTGTGTATGCTGCAAATACTGTTCAGATAAAAATTAATGCTGCAGCTATGAGTATGGCCAATTCTGTTATTAGTATAGGTAATAAACTAAAATTGGCAAGAATTGGTATTATGAAATCACTAAGTGCTGTGTATTATCTTCTTACTTTTCAAGTAAAGAAAGCTAAGATTGCCATGGACGAGATGAGAGCTGCATCGATATCAAATCCGTATGCTGTCTTATTGACAGTTGTTCTGGCTCTCGGTGCTGGCATCTATACTCTTATTAAGGCTGTTCGACAGCATAACAAGGCTGCTTATGAGAATCTGCTTGCAGTGAAGAAGATGCGCGCAGCACACAAGGATATGGTTGATGTGCAGCATGAGGCGAATCAGAGTATAGCTGAGGAGAAGACTCGTCTTATTCAGCTTACCAATATCGTCAACTCTAACGCCTACAGCTACGACGAGAAGAAACGTGCCATGATTGCTCTTGAGAAGCTTGTTCCTGGTTATCATCGCAATCTGGCCAATGAGGCAGGGCTTATGGAGTCAAACAACAAGGCTATCAAGCAATATATTGATAACCTCAACAATGCAGCCATGGCACAAGCTCTCTATAACAAAATGGTGGAACTGCAGGGCAAGAAGTTTGATCTCGACCAGGAGATTGCTCGCCATAAGCATTCTGCTAAAGCCGTGCAGGCTGAGATTGACCGCCATCCTGATTATTACAATGGCACTCAACAGCAGACTGTTTACACAAGTTTCGGCACAATGATGCCTACAGGGCAAAGGGTGGCGACACAGGCTAACATTGCCAAGCACAAGGAGCTTGACCAGTGGAACGCTGCTGTCAAGGAGTCTGAGCAGAGTGCCTCCATTGTGGAGGCACGTATCAAGAATATCAATAGGTATCTCAAGCAGAATGTAGGTGTGGCCAAGCAGTATAATGCTATTGTCGCTAAGGGTGGTTCTGACTCTTCCACCGTCTCTCCCGACTGGAATCCTAACACTTCCAAAGTCGGCAATTATGTCGACTCCAAGGTGGCAAAGAAGCGTGAAGCTGCTGCCAAGAAAAAAGAGCGTGAGATGAAGGCTGCAACTAAGGCTGCATACCAGGCTGAGATTAAGGCTGCTAAGGATAAGACTGACCAAGAGCAAGCGTATAATATTATCGCTTATCGAGACCAAAAGAAATCTTACAAAGAGTTCCTTGATGCCCAGCATGACATCGCTATTCGTGGCTACGAGGCTCTTGAGTCTATCTACAAGAAATATGGTACGGAGTATGGGCAGTGGCAGGAGAAGATTGCTGATGAGCAACAACAACGAAGCAAGGATCATTCAAAGGGGCTGCTTAGCGACATCGAGCAGGAGCGTCAGAGTCATATTAATGCTGCGTATAATGATTATCATGATGTTAGCTCTGAAATATACCACAACGAAGAGGCTCTCAATGAGCGTCTATACGAGATTGATATGACTGCGCTTGCTGACCGTGTAGCTGCCCTTCAGGAAGGCTCCGAAGAGTGGCTCGATACCCGTGCTGAGATGACTCAGCGCGAAACTGAACATGATTTGTATCTTCGTCAGCATTACGATGAGCTTCTATCCCAGTACAAGGAGCAATGGGCTGCTAAGGATATTGCCGAGCAGCAGCGCATAACTCTCGCAGGTCTCGACCTTTTGCACTCCAAGGGCCTGCTGAAGGAGAAGGAGTATCAGGAAATGTTGCAGCAGATAAAGCTCCATTATGCCGAACAACAGTCTGCCGAGAATCTCCGTAATTCCAAGGGCGAGCAGTTCAATAGTAATGCTGCCTCTGCTTATAACACGGCTCATAACAATGCTAAAGCGTCTTGGTCCAACGATCATCCTAAAGGTTCTGGTGTCATGGACTTTATCACCTCAGATGTTGACATATACAAGTCTACTCTCGACAACATCAAGTCTATGGAGCAGGATGGTCTTGTCTCTCATCAGGAAGCTATGGCTGCCATGGGCGAGGCTACCGCTGATATGTGCAACGGTCTTGTCGCTAAGTTTCAGGCTGCTATGGATGCCATCTCACCGCTGATGAGCGCGATGTCCTCATATTACTCAGCCCAGTCTGACTACGAGGTGACCGTTACTGAGAAGAAGTATGAGAAGCTTATCAACGCTGCCGGCAACAACACGGCCAAGACAAAGAAGCTTGAGGAACAGAAGGAGAAGGAGGTCGCCAAGATAAAGTCTAAGTATGCTCGCAAGCAAGCTGCCATGCAGGTTGCACAGGCTATTGCTCAGACTGCTCTATCTGCCATTGCTGCCTACAGCTCTGCCATGAAGGGAGTCCCTTACCCTGCTAACATGGTGCTTGCACCTATCGCTGCTGGCATTGCTGCAGCTGCTGGTGCCATCCAAATTGCCACAATCAAGAAGCAGCAGCAAGCTCAAGAGGCTGGCTACTACGAGGGTGGTTTTACTGGTGGCTCTCGCTATCGTCATGAAGCTGGTGTTGTCCATGAGGGTGAGTTCGTCGCCAACCACAAGGCTGTCAACAATCCCCAGGTACTTCCTGCTCTACGTCTCATCGACGAGGCACAGCGCAACAATACAGTCTCTTCACTTACGGCTGCGGACATTTCTCGCTCTCTTGGCCAAGCAAACGCTACGGTGGTCTCAGCTCCATCGGTTACTGTCAATACTGACAACTCAGAGCTTAGTGCTGCTCTCGGCGAGGCTCGCGATGTCATTGGCCGTCTGTCGGCTATTCTTGCCGATGGTATTCATGCAGATGTATATATTGATGGTGATCGAGGTGTGGCCAAGAATCTCGACCGCTACAATCAACTTAATTCCCGTACATAATGATACAGTGCTCTATCAATGCTCAGGTGGCGTATCCGTCCACTGCCGATAAAATTAAGGTCACCTATGCCAATCAATTCATCGAGGATTCCGGTACTTATACCTATGAGATTTCCTTCCAGATGTCATTACATGCCAATCAAGTAGTGTTCGCTAATCTCAACCGATTCGATGTGCACAAGCGCACCGAAGCTTACGAGGATTGCAAGCTCTATGCCGACAACCGTCTCATCATCAGTGGTAAGGGTACTGTTACTGCTGTCTCTGAGTCTACTGTCAAGCTGCAGATTGTTGGAGGTAAGTCAAGGATTAAATATAATTCTCGTTTTGAGTCACATTATATCGATGAGATTGACTATCCGCCAGTGCAGATAGTCAGCGGCATCGACGCTAAGCGATATGCGCAATTGAGCATGTCTTATGTCGATGCGAGCAAAAATCCGTCTCTGCTGATGGTTGATCTCAGCAATAGTGTGCGAGTCGGTCAGCCAGGTGTGGCTTTGTTCTATCCGATATACGATGAGACTAACGATTGCGTGTCTAATTACTTGCAGGTCTCCACATGGTCCAAACTTAAGGTTGATGGTGTTGTCTATCCTAAGGGTACTATGGCATACATGCAGTGGTTGGCCGTGCAGCCTAATCTGCTATATATCCTTGAGCGTATATTGCTATCTGAGGGCTACAGCATCAAGCGCAACGACTTTGCCGTTGAGCCGTGGTCGCGGCTCTATATCGCGTCAGCTCGGCGCTCCTGCAGTATCAAGGATGCCTTGCCTCATTGGTCTGTCTATACCTTCATTGAGGAGTTCCGCAAGCTGTTCAACGCAGCCTTTGTCTTCGACGAAGTGTCAAAGACAGTGAGTATTATGGCAACCAACGAGCTTACAAGCAACGAGGCAGTCTCTTATGACTGCCTCGATGAGTACTCGAGTGAGTACGATGAGGAAGGCTTGGCCAACCTTGCTACATCTAACGTGGAGTTTCAGTTCGACGATTCAACTGGCCGTGACTGGCGTGAGTGCATCCCTCTTTCTGTTCTCAAGAACTTCCCGGTCAAATCCTATGACAGTGTCGACTCTATGACTACTGCAGCTCAAGCGATGACCACCAAGGAACGGCGTACCACCATCTTCAAAGTTGACAAAACTTATTATGTCTGGTATGTCAACGATGATGGCGGTTCTGAGCAGCGCACACTATGTGGCTTGTTCAATCCAATTGTGCGTGATAAAGAGAGCGACAATGTTGTTGACCTCAAGATGATTCCGGTGGCTATGGTGCAGCGTAAACGCTACACCGACAAGAGTGCTTTCCATTTCGCAGACAGCATGGACAACGCTGTTGTCATCATGCCATCGATGTCAAACACTAAGGACGCATCGCTCGATGCCATGACAAAGGACGACGACGGCAATTATTACATTTCCGTGCAGGATGCTATGCAAGGTTCTGAACTCACATCTGATGAGGAGTCGGCTGATGAAACAATGCGTCTCTTCTTCAGCGGCAATTATGTGCGCAATATCAATAGCAATGTTACTATTGTTCGCGCGTCTATGGGCAATGAAAATCCTCTTTATCGTTACCCAATTTGTCTGACAGACTACCGCATGTATCCTGCGTTTACAGGAGTGGGGGAGTCTGTGTCGCTATCGCTTGACAGTCTTCCACACAATAGAGGTGTGACTGTCGATATCGACTCTCACAACCTCTATTGCATCAAGTTCTTGACTGATGAGATACCTGACCCTACCAATATATTCATCTTCCGCAACCGTCGTTTCATCTGTCAAAAGTTGGAACTTAACGTTTCCGATGATGGCATAAGCCGTCTGAAGACAGGCTATTTCTATGAGATTCTATAGCTCTCCCGTGAAATGTTTCGTCTTTTCGTTGACGACGTTGGTATGCTTAAGGTAATGGTTTGTGACTGATATGTCGCTGTGTCTTGCCTGGTCGCGTGCGGCAACAATGCCCTCTGCGTTAGCAAGGTCTCTGATTCCAGAGTCCTTCAGGCTGTAGAACTGATAAGAGTTAGGGAAGCTTAAGGCTTTCCTGACTTTTACCCACTCTTGTCTGAATCTGTTGATTGCTATCTGCTGACCGCCTGGTTTGAGGTCCTTGCCGAATAGATAGTCTTGTGATGTGTACTTGAATACATCCTGCTCTATCATCGTCTTGAGGATGGTGTCGTTAAGCGCAACCGTTTGCTGTCGTCGGTTTTTGGCTACTTCGGCTGGTATGGTGACAGTCTGGTCCTTGATGGATATGTAGCCTATTTTAATGTGCCGGAGCTCTTCAGGTCGGATAAATGTGTAGTACTCCATAAGGCAAGCAAGGTGGAATTCCGGGCAATTCTCCTTCGTGTACTCTCCCAGTACTCTAAGGTGTTCGGGTGTCATCGGGTCCCTGAACTTCTCGTTCTCCTTAATCATCTTAATCTTCTCCACAAAGTTCTCTGTGATGTACTGTCTGTCAACAAGCCATGCGGCGAATGTTGACAGCCAAGTCCTGTAGTTATTGCGAGTTTTGGGCGACCTTTCCTTATCGAGAAGAATATAGTCCAAAAAATCCACCACTAAAATCTTGTCAAACTGATTCACATACTTGATTCGGATGTTTGCCTCTTCGATGTAGGATAGCAGACCAGTCGTTCTGCTGCGGTAGTCCACTGCAGTCTTGGTTTTTAAGATGCCTTTTTTCTCTGCGACTTTGGTATAGTCGATGTATCTTTCTACAACCACATCCCATTCGGTGAAGCTTCGTGATGTCTCGTTGTTGACAAACGGGTTCCAACCGGCCATTAACAGGTTGGAAATCTTGGTTATAAGTACTGTGGCAATCTTTTCTCGTTCACTTTTTTTAAGGTGATCGAGCATAAACTTTTTCCGCTTGAGTCCTTCTGTGAGAGGATCGTAGGCCCAGAAATCTACATAGCAACTTTTACCCTTATGTAATCTCGGAAGGGTATAACCTACTATTTCTCTTGTAGATAAAAGTTTTTTTGTTGAAGTGTACATTTTTTTACATTGTTCGCTTTTTAGGCAACCAATGTTATTAAACAACTTGCGTCCGAGCTACTGTCCGAGTGAGTCTCCGCAACGCTATATAACTGATAATGGTCGAAATCCCTTTGTGTAAAGGAAATTCGACCATTCTTTGTTGCGGAGGCAGGACTCGAACATGCGACCTCCAGGTTATGAGCCTGGCGAGCTACCAACTGCTCCACTCCGCGATATTAACCATAAAATTTAATCTTTGTTGCGGAGGCAGGACTCGAACATGCGACCTCCAGGTTATGAGCCTGGCGAGCTACCAACTGCTCCACTCCGCGATATTAACCATAAAAACATACTCAGATTTACAAGACAAACGTCCTATCTCTGAATTGCGACTGCAAAGGTACAACTTTTTGTTTAAACTACCAAACATTTCGTCTACCATTTAATAAATATTGATATTTTATTGGTATTTACTATAGATTTTAGCTACCTTTAACTGAATTTGCTGTTTGTACCAGTTGGATTTAGCGGTATTTTGCTATCGTATGCAACAGTATATGAAATGCAGGATGACACATCGCCCCATGGTCATGACCGTCTATCTTGTATATAGATGTAGCAGTGTGTCCACACAGCTTCATCATACGCCACATATAAAGATTCTCCTCATAACGCCCTAAGAGCTCGGTCTCTGCATCACCTGTTATGAGGACAAGTGGTGGACAGTTTGGACGCACATGAAAGAGAGGGGCAAATTTGTCGACAAGTGGTTGCAGATTACCAATACCATTCATATCACGGTAAGCGAAATGACTTATCATCTGTCCGCTAAACGGAACAAGAGCCTTTATACTGTCGGCGTCAACCCCATACCGTGCAAGTAATGTCTTGTCAAGACCAAGCATCGCCGTTATATACCCACCGGCAGAATGACCAGACAAGTATATGCTACGTTTATTACCACCAAAACGCAAAACATTACCAAACACCCATGCTACAGCTGCTGCACAATCGTCAAGACACTCATCAATATTAACACGAGGCAACAGACGATAATTAACAGCAACAACCACTATACCCTTGCCTTTCAACTCATCGGGTATGTATTTAGAGCCACTTGTCAAACCTCCGCCGTGAAACCACACCACAACTGGAACATTCTTTAAGGTATCGCATGAGTAGACATCAAGCTTACAACGCTCTGATATATACGAGCTGGATAAGTTGTCGTTTTTGTAGCTAATATTTTCTACAACAGTATAGGCAGCACACTTACTCTGCGCCGTACAATTAACAGAGATAACAATGATTAATAGAACAAGTCCTGCAATTCGAGCAGACTCTTTTGAGAAGAACAACGACATTTGCATAGTTAAATATTTATATTATTATTGTTTTTAGAGTTATGATTTTGTACATATACAAAAGTACGCAATATAGTTATAAGGACTATTATCATTATCAACATATTTATTGTAGTATCGTGTCATTTTGATAATTAATTGGTTCAATACTACAAAATAGTGCTTGTTTGGTTCATTATTTCCATTTTCTATAACCATATATGCAATTCTATAAAAACGTAACATTTAACTTTGCGGCAGGAATTTAAAGGAAACCTATTAATTAAACCCAAATCGGTCATTAGAAAATGACAAGAAGCTTTTTCTAATGACCGATTTGGGTTTATGTGTACAACGCCGTGTCTCCACGTCTTACCCGCATTGTGCCGATGAGGAAAATATATACGGCGATAAACAACAACTCTACCACCCCTTAGAATGGATATCCTATGGCGAAGTGCAGACTCTGCGAGTCCTTGAAATGATCGAAGTTGTAGAATCCATTCTTGTAGGGCACGTGTATGCCTACGCCCCAGTCGAGACGCAGAACAAAGAAGTCCATATCATAGCGTATGCCTATACCGGTACCAAGAGCTGTCTCCTTAAATATGTTCTTCAGGCGAAGCTGCGAGCCTGTGCGGTAGCCATCATTGCGCAAAGCCCATACGTTGCCTGCATCAAGGAAGAGTGCACCATATAGATTGCCCATTATACGCGGACGATACTCAAGGTTGGCCAAGAGTTTGATGTCTCCAGTCTGGTCCATATACGACAACTTTGACTGATTGGTATAGTAGCTACCTGGACCAATGCTTCGAACATTGAAAGCACGTATACTATTAGCTCCACCTACATAAAACTGCTCGCTATACGGAGCCGACTTGGCATTGCCATACGCCCATACCACACCCGTATTGATATGTCCCACTATCTGACTATGCTCTGTCACCTGCCACGTCTTGCGCAAGTCGGTCTCAACCTTCAGGAACTGTGCAAATGGATTCTTAAACATCTTCTTGCCCGTCTCTTTCCACCGCTGTCCAAAAGCCATATAGCCTAATGCCAATATGTTTGATGCCTCGCTCACTGTGGTCTGCCAGTAGATTGGATTACGATAGGTAGATGGCGACTGATAGGTAAATGTGTATCGCATTTTAGGCACAAACTGGTCGGCCATCGAAACCATAAGGTACGGACTCTGTTGCAACACCTCGTTGAATGCAGCCGACTTGTCCTTCATAAACTCATACTGTAGTATAAGTGGCGAGAACTGATGCAGCCTTGTAGCCGAAGGCTGAATGGTATAAGTCAATTCGCCCGACACGATGTGGCGCTTGAAGTAGCCCGAGCGGTTAAGCACATTGCTTGCCGCCTTCAACAGTGTGTTTGGTGTAGTATAATAAGGTATAACACGCTTACCTTTCTGCCACTTCTTCAGGCGTCGCTTAGTGAGGTAGTTATCTATAAAGAGCAGGCGCGGAAACTCAAGCGACACATCGGCACCATACTCATACGAGTTGAACTTGGAACTTGTGCCATCAGCTCTATGTCCTGTCTGCCATTCGTACGATCCATTAAGATTAACCGACAGTTTCTCACCTCCACGAAAGGCGTTACGTTTGGCAAAACCAAGTGTCATACCCGGACCAACACGCCCCGTTGTCTTTCCTACAAGGTTGCCCTCAAAGTATATATCATAAGGTTTGTCAAACACACAGTTGAGCGTAATGTCAAGCACATTGCATGACTCTGATGTGTCGCGCGGTGCAAACCCCAAGTCCACACGCGAGAAGAGTCCCTTTGAGGTTAGTGTGTTTATTGTCTGCACATAGTCGGCATAACTATATAGTTTATGCGGACGAAGCTTCATGTCGCGTATCAATACTAAGCTTCGTATAGGCTGACGTCTTCCCGAATATATCATTGTGTATATTTTATGGTTCACCGTATCGGTCAACTCTTGCGTGGCAGTACGGCGCATCTCAAGGTTGATACATCCTATATACCATTGCTTGCCTACTCTCGACGGCAAGCTATCGGCATACTGCAGTCGCACCTGTGCCTTATCCATCATGGCCAAGGTATCGGCAAGATATGTTGCATACGAAGGTTGGTAATAGAAGAATCCGTTATTGCGCAACAATGTAGACACACGTGTTCGCTCTGCATCAAGTGTTGCCACGTCGAATGGATCGCCACTCTTTACCACAGCCTCCGAACGTGTCGAATCTATTAGATGAGCAGCCGCTTCGGGGAAATTGTGGTAGGTAAGGGTGTCGATAGTGGTCAACGGACCAAGATTCACGGTATACTTTACCTTGGCACGCTTGGTACTGTCGTTGGTCAGCACGTCGTAGTTGACGTAATTACCAAAGTAGCCACGCGATCTCAACAACTCTTTCGTTACCTGTGCATGCAACGATGGATTGACAGCACTTAATAATACTGGTGCCTTGCCAAATGTCTTGCGCAGCCACTTGCCAGGTCCTTCTTCCGAGTCACGAAACCAGTTGTATATACACAAACGATACGACGGCCACGGCATACGTATATACGGACTGCCGAGAAACGAACCGTTTGGTGCCGTAGCAAGTGCTGCCTCCACTTCTTCCTTAACAGTGGAGAAGTGTTCGCTGGGTGTATAGTTTTCGTATACAGTTTTGCGCAAACCAGTAAACAGTTTGTCGTCGGCTGGCACAGAGCTTGTCTCGGAGCAAGCCACGAGCAAGGCACACATTATTAATATATATATTATTCTTTTCATGTTTATTTCGTTCTTATCGTATCACCAACTTCAGGCTTCTCTTTTCCAAACCTGAAGATATCCTTGAAGTGTCGCAACTTACGCCTCCATATGAAACCACCGCCAAACTGTTCTACATAACCTTCGAGCCAATCGTACGAGTCGCGGTCGTAGAACAGCTTTAGATACTTGTTGGATGTTGGCGACAGTCTATACTCAAGCGTAACATTGTCGAAGAAGGTGTCATTCTGATTCTCCACCTCAGCGCCTGTCGATACCTTTCCACCTATAACTATACGCAAACGGTTGTTCCACAAACGTTTTGAGAACTTAAACGAATAGTCGGTGTGCACCTCGCCTGTTCCCAACGTTGTGTTGTCCATACCGAACGATAGGTCCAATGTACGCAAGGCACTACCCGATATGCTGTTGATTTGCGAACTAAGGAACGAGCTTAGAGCCGAGTTTACCGACAACGATCCAAGATTGTTGTCCGACAGATACATGCCCGTAGTAAGCATAGTTACAGCAAGCTTGCCGCGATTCTCCACCGACTGTGTCATTAGTTCATTGTGCATCTGCTGGTCGTCAGGAGCATCGATTATGAACTGCAGACCCATGTCTTTCAGTGTCTTCGTTATCTCCACACCACATTCAAACATTACGCTTCTGCCTGTTCCACCATCGGTAGCCACCGTTGTCTTGTTCTCCTCAGTGGCTGTTATATTGAGTCGAGGATTCATTGGGTCGCCCGAGAATTCGGCATAACTGCCATCCTTTATAGTGAAGGTCTTAAGCGGTATCACTGGCAGCGAGTACTTCATCTCGCCCTCGGCTATAGTGTATCTGCCATATAGCGACAGTCCGTCTGTGGCATTGTATAGCATTCGCAGATTGCCACCGCCTATAAGGTCTACATAATTCGACTTGTCTGGATTGAGTGCACACAACACATGAGCGCCATCATCCACGTTCACAGTAAGGTCCATATTCAGTCCGTTGATAGGAGGCTTTACTACGGTTGCCGTCTCAGGATTGCGGAAGTTTACAAACTTAACCAATCCATCCAACTGACTCTCCGTAGACAATGGCGAGTCGCGCAATATATACGTCACATCGCTCGAGCCTAACACATCAAGCTTTCCACGCATACGCAATGCGTCAAGCGGACCATCCACCAAACCAAGGAAGTTTACATAAGCCTTGCCAAAAGCCTCCGAGCGTGCGTTCTCCTTGGCATCTATCAGCAGATAATTGTCAGCACGCATGCGCAGATAGGTATTCATGCGGTCGAAGTTGGCAAAGTCGAAGTATCCATACAGCGTTAGCGCATTACCGTTGCGTGCAAACATCTGGAAGTTTTCAAACTGCAAACGACTGTTGTTTATTGTCAACTGGTCGTCGCATAGCCTCATCTGCACACCATATGGGTCGCTTGCCACATAGGCTGAGTCAAAGTATAGTTCGCCATTTACATCAGGACGCGACAGCGAACCCTTAACCTTTACCTCTCCTTGTGCATATCCCTTGAAATGTATCAGGCGATCGGGCACAAATCCATTGAGCAACAGCAGAGGCGTGCGCGACAGTGTCATGTCAGCATCTATGCTGCCCTCGCCTTCGGCATTATACATACCCGATAGCGCACATACCTCATAGTCGTCCATCGACAGTGTACCGTCCACATAATGCTCCTTACCCTTGTCCTTAGGCATGTACACAAACTCGCTCGACAAATTACCTATAGGACATCCCTCATAAGCCATTCGGTCTACACTTACCGACGACGATACCGACATACTTCCTTCCTCTGACACTGTCCAGTGGAAGTCGCCATTAAGCAGACCTGCTACTTGTGGCGCATATGGCACTACGGCAAGCACTTTTTGCAAGTCAAACTGGTTAAGACTCACACTCAGGTCTTGCTTTGTCTCTGTACTGTCGTTCGAGTATATTTGCACACCCATGCCGTCATCGGCACGTAGGCGCATGTCGGCTGATATACGCTGATTCTCGGCAAAGAACACATAGTTGTCCTTGTTAACCTTAAACTTCTTGTAGCCCAGCACTGGATCAATGCCACCTAACGACATCTTCACACCGCCAGGCTGCATGTCGGCCTTCAAACCAAGGGCTATGCCGAGTCGGTCTCTGCCATCGTACACACGCGTACCTAAATATATAGACTCCTTTGTTACGGCTCCGCGCATCTGTGCATTAAACACAAACTGCGGATTAGAGCGGTTGTTGCGTATCTGTCCCTCAAAGTTTGTCTTTGCCGAATCGGATGTAAACGCCATGCGTATTGTGTCTATCTGCACTCCAGAAGCCACAAGCGAGTCAATACTCAAACGACCATTAATACCCTCTTTGCGCGATACGGCAAGGTCGGCAAAGGCATTATGGAAGTCGTAACCAAAACGTTTTAGCATTCTACTGAACACATTCTGCTTGCCCACATTGGCATAAAGCGACACATCGGGCAGACTCGAGCGTATAAGCATATTGTCTATATAGCGCTCGTTGTGTTGCTTCTCTACCTCAGCGTTTGTAGCCTCAAGCCTACTTAGTATATGGTCGATAGACCCGGCACCGTCAAGACGCAACACAAAGTCGCCACAAGTGATGGCAGCATGTGTTGAGTCGCTACGTGTAAAGCAGTCCATAAATACATTCTCTGGTCGATAGGCATTTGCCGAATCGCGTATAACGATGTTGCCCACCGTACCGTGCACGCTATGGTTAGTCTTTAGATTGCTCTTCATCTTTACGTCTGCGGTGAGCGATGTCGAGCATGGACGCTTGGTTAAGCCCATGCGCATAAAGTCGGCATTTATAAGGTCGCACACCAAGTGGGCGTCTACCTGCTTTGGATTAAGTAGGGCTGTTAGGTCGATAGTACCGTCTATCAGTGGTGTATGGCTTTGCAATACGGCACGTCCTGTACCATTATTCACCTCGGCAGTTAGCTTCATATCCGACAGATCGTAGCGATCGTAGCCAAACTGTTCTACCGTGCCATTGGCATTAAGTCTTGTTCTTGGCGACAGAAAGTCTACTCCCACACCATTGGCAGTAAGTGTTCCGCTGAATGGATGCAACGGCATATTGGGCAAGAAGTTGCGCAACTGCAGATTGCTGGCGTCAAGTTTCGCGTTATAAGCCATACGTCGCGAGTCGAATGTGGCATTGCCGCTAACAGTTCCTCCACCTTGCTCTGCCTTGAAACGTGCTGCATAACGTGTACCTTCGGCATTGAAGTTGCCTTTTAGGCTGATGTTGGATGGTATGTTGAAGGCATTGGCAACCGATTTTGGTAGCATTGTCTTTACAAAGTTCAGGTTGTATGCATGTGCGTCGGCTGTAATGTCGGCACGCAGACGGTCGGTCGACATAAGGTTTTGAGCCTTACCATGCGCCTTCATAGCAAACACAGTTGGGTATGTTATATCCATCTGTCGTATATTGAGCGCACGCATATTGCCGTCGATATCGGCATTAAGTGTTATCGGAGTGTCGGGCATACTGCGCAGCAATGCGCTTGGCAAGGAGGCGAGCAATGGCACAAAGTCGCTCTTTACCACATATCCCTTTAGGTCCACCTTCATCTTGCCCGGATTCTTATCGGCAAATGTAGAGAAGTCCATGTCTACATTTGCCGTGACCATCGACTTTGGTGTGCGCAATCTTAGGTCTGGCATGCTGACATGAGTTGTATCAAGCTTTACCTTGCAACTTAATTCTCTCAATACAAGTCCGCTGCTTTCCTTCATGGCACATTGGCGCAAGTGCATGGCAAGACTTCCGTCGCCGTAGAGCAACGAGTCGATACCCAACTTTATATCCGATAATGCTATATGGTTGAAGTCAAACCCCTTCGGCAATGGTTTCTCGTAGCGGTTGTCGTAGCCAAGTGTTCCTCCTTGCCAATCGAGCATGTCCAGGCGATAAGTTCCACGCAATAGGTCGAAATTGCCACGTTCTGCCTTAAGCTGTTCAATGCCTGTGTTTATGCGCAGCGTGTCGCCTGGCATGTGCAATCTCACTTCAGAGCGTTCTATTTTTAGCTTGCCCACAGCTATCTGCCATCGTGTTGGCGTATTGGTAGTATCCTCGGGCACGGTGTCACTCAATGCCACGTCTATGTGTGCATCGGCTATCGAGGCATTGTCTACGCTTACAGTCTCCTTGGCAATATTTATGCCGCGACTCCGCAATAGCAGTCTGCCAACATTGCCTTTTACACGTGCCGACGGCACAAACTGGGCTGTATTTAGGCGCACATCGTTAAAGTCGAGTTTGTCTACCACAACATTACTCTTCAGCAATGGCATCAGTCGCACGCTTACCGTAAGCTCACTGGCATCTACAATGGTATCGGTAACATTATACAGCGAGTCGTTGGGTTGCGTAGCACGCAATCCGTATACGGCAAGATCAAGAGGAAAACGCAATCTAACACGGTCAATGCCAACAGTCATACGTGTTGACGACGACACATAGTCGGCTACACGATCTACTGCCCAGTTTTGCACAGCAGGCACATATAGCAACACCGCCAACAACATGACGATGACAACGGGTATGGCGACTACAGCCGCCACTATCTTTAGAGTTTTCTTTAGTACCGGTTTCATGCGGATTCCTATCCTTCCTTTTATATATGTTCTAATTAATAAGGTGTATTATTCTACAAAGTTACTAAAAATCTCCACACAATGCCTATTGCCCCTCAAGCTTTTTTGCTTTGATGCACATTACTTATTATTTGTAGGGCTATAAACCGTTGTATATTTATACAATAGCTATTCGCGTTTTATATAAATATACACATCATGTTTAGATTTATGCATTTACCATGTTGTTATTTAGCCAAATAAGCGCTATCTTTGCACGCCAATTGCAAACATCTGCATATTTATACAGCATAAGATATAATGTATGGTTCAGAAATCATACCTCCTACCAAAACATTAATACACAATAAATGGAAAAAAGCTCAAAACAAGAACAACATCTCAAGAAACGCCCTTCGGCAATACTATCGCTTATGCCTATCGTAATGCTCGTGGCAATGCTTACGTGCACCATACGTTCCTTTGGCAGCAATGCACTCGACGGAGCATCACAGATTACGTTGCTTGCGGTATCTGCCCTATGTGTACTGATAGGCATGGGTTGGCTCAATGTGCCATGGGCAAGCTTTGAGAAGGCTATTGTCAAGAATGTGTCGAGTGTGGCAAGTGCCTTGGTTATATTGCTTCTAATAGGTGCTCTTGGTGGCGCATGGATGGTTAGCGGCGTTGTACCATCGCTCATCTATTATGGCTTACACATTATCCATCCCGGCGTGTTTCTTGCCTCGTCATGCCTTATATGCGCATTGGTAAGTGTTATGACGGGGTCGTCGTGGACCACTATTGCCACAATAGGCATAGCTCTTATGGGCATCGGACGCGCCCAGGGATTTGACGACGGATGGATAGCTGGTGCCATAATATCGGGTGCCTATTTTGGCGACAAGATATCGCCATTATCCGAAACCACCACACTTGCATCGGGCTCGCTTGGCGTACCGCTGTTCTCGCACATACGCTATATGCTCATAACTACCGTGCCGTCTATCACTATAGCACTCGTCATCTTTGCCGTGGCTGGATTCTTTTGCTCTACAAGCAGCTCGCAAGACATTGCCACCTTTGCATCCTCGCTTGGCACACGCTTCAACATCACACCGTGGCTACTGCTTGTACCCGTACTCACCGGACTGATGATAGCACGCAAGATACCGCCTGTCATCACCCTGTTCCTATCCATTTTGCTTGCCGTGATATTCGGCTTGGTGTTCCAGACTGATGCTATGCGCGAAATAGACCCTTCATTATTCAAGGCTGCCATGAAGAGCGTATATGGCAGCACAGCTCTCCACTCCGACAATCCTATGCTTGCCGACCTTGTATCAACACGCGGCATGGCTGGCATGATGCCTACAATATGGCTCATCATCTGTGCCATGTGCTTTGGAGGATGTATGGCTGCAGGTGGCATGGTGGGGGGCATAACACGCCTGTTTATACATATGGTTAAGGGACGCACGTCGCTCGTGGGCTCTACAGCCGCTACTGGCGTTATGCTCAATGTGGCTATAGCCGACCAGTACCTTTGCATATTGCTTACAGGCAACATGTTCCGCGATATATACGACCGCGAGGGATACGAGCGCCGACTGCTTAGCCGCACTACCGAAGATGCCGTAACCGTTACCTCGGTACTTGTACCTTGGAACACGTGTGGTATGACACAGAGTACGGTATTGGGTGTGGCTACATTCACATACCTGCCATATTGCTTCTTCAACATCATATCTCCAGTGATGAGTGTGGTAGTGGCAGCGTTAGGCTACAAGATATGGAGAAAGCCGAATAAATAAAGGAAAAATAAAAAATATTTGCCCAAAGTTTTTTTATCTCATACTATTTTGTTACTTTTGTGGTTGATATATATTAAGCATTATGCCAGTAACATGGATTTGTTTACATAAACTAACATATTAACAAAAGATTATGAAACCTACACTTTTCCTTCTTGCTGCCGGAATGGGCAGCCGTTACGGTGGACTTAAGCAGCTTGATACACTGGGTCCTCACGGCGAAACTATTATGGACTATTCTATTTACGACGCTATCAATGCCGGCTTCGGCAAGTTGGTGTTCGTAATCCGTAAAGACTTCGAGGACGACTTCCGTCGTATCGTGCTTTCTAAATACGAGGGTCACATCCCATGCGAACTCGTGTTCCAGTCGCTCGACGCTCTGCCAGAGGGTTTCACATGTCCTGAGGGACGCACTAAGCCTTGGGGTACCAACCACGCTTTAATGATGGGCGAGAGTGTTATCAATGAGCCGTTTGCCGTGCTAAACTGCGACGACTTCTACGACCGCGACGCCTTCAAGGTGCTTGGCAAGTGGCTTAGCGAACTGCCCGAAGGCTCTACTGGCAAGTATGCTATGGTAGGCTTCCGCGTAGGCAACACTCTCTCCGACAGCGGTTCTGTTAGCCGTGGCGTATGCGAGAACGACGAGAACCACCACCTCACATCTGTAGTTGAACGCACAAAGATTCAGCGCTTCGACGGTGTTGTTAAGTATCTTGCCGACGATGGCGAGACATGGGTAGCTATCCCCGACACAACTCCTGTATCTATGAACTTCTGGGGCTTCACTCCCGACTACTTTAAACACAGCAACGAGTTCTTCAAGGAATTCCTTTCTGACCCGAAGAACATGGAGAACCCAAAGAGCGAATTCTTCATTCCATTGATGGTAGACAAACTCATCCACGATGGCACTGCTACTTGCGAGGTGCTCGACACTACATCTAAGTGGTTCGGCGTAACTTATCCAGAGGATCGCCCAAGTGTTGTTGAGAAGTTCCAGAAGCTTCACGACGAGGGTGTATATCCTGACAAGATGTTCTAAACAGAACACTAAATAAAAAGCTCAAAAAAAAAATAAGTCCAGAACTTAAGGTCTATATTCTCACACCAACCTTAAGTGTCTGGACTTTCTTGTCTTAAATGAAAAAAAATTGATTTTTTCAAATTGTCAATACAAAAACTATTCTGCTGTTCCTTTCTATAATGAAAAAGTTGATTTTATGAGTCTATTCTCACGAACAGATTTGATTTATGTCATTGTAAATATGTTTCATTAGAATATGAAATCTAAACCAGTAGAGGGCTTATGGAATTTTTTCCCCCCCCCTACAAGATTTGTCTTTAGACTCGCCATCTTTCATAACCTTGGCAAGATCCTTAACAACACTGCGCGACACATGCACCGTCACGAATGTGTCTACATTATTGTACATTGTTACCGTTTCCTTAGCCACGCTAACATGCACCACCTTTTCAAAATTGAGCAAATGGCTACGCCCTGCTCTGACGAAAGATTCACTACTATTGGTCTGGTTCTTTATAGCCTCCTCAAGCTGCGAGAGCCCGAATGGAAGAAACTGTTTTGTATCTTTAGCATAGTACACACTGGTATAATGGTCCTCTGCCTTAAAATATAATACGGTATCAAGATTTACCAGGAATATTTCGTCACGATTGTATAGCTTCAATTTCATATAATAGTCAGATTTTAGTTTGTCGTGGTAAAATTACGAATATATTTTTAAATAAAGCATATTTACCTGTTAAAATTACGTGAAAAAACGAAATTATTGCGTAAAACGTATAAATATTGTACTTTTTATTCATTTTTCCTCTTAGTATTATAGCTACACCTTATATATATAAGACGATAATCAACATAATTGAGCTATATCAAGCAAACGTTTACTTCACGAAAAAAGGCATATATTTCACGAAATATGAACTTAAGGGTATACGTCAATTCAAAAAACTTAACGAATTTTGCAATACAGAAGGAGACAAAGAGCAAATTGACAAGGGTATATTTTTCCACATCTCTAAAGAGTGTGCACAATTAATTGGCTCTTCTATCCTGTAGACAAACTAAGTAATAACAAATTAAAAATTAAAGATCATGAAAAAAATCTTGACTTTGATGGCTGCCATGTCTGCTGTTGCAGGAACAGCCATGGCTAACGACTTCAACTTCGCAAACCCTGTTGCTAATGCAAAAGAAGAAGGTTCTAAACTTGAATTCAATGAGGAGAGCAAGGCATTCACCCTTCCTGTAACAAGCGGTGACGAAATTACCTTGACTGCAACGGGAGACATCACCGTAAGTATGGGTGGTGTAGAACTGACAAAGAATGAAAATGGCAAGTATGCTGTTACAGCTGACGGCAACTTGACTATTACTCTTGCAGAGAATGCTGCTGTGACAAAGATTTTTGTTGAGTCAAGCAACACTCGTGCTATCCAGGCAGAAATAGACAAAGCTTACGACGAGATGGGTAAGGCTATCGCTGCTGTTGCTAAGTACGTTACATATGAAGGCTTCTATACAAAGGTACAGGAGGCTATCAGTAAGGCAGGCGAGAAGGTTCAGGCTGTTAAGGCTGAACTCGCAGAAAAGAAGGAAGCAAATGGTGTAACAGACGCGGTTAAGGATGCGCTCACCGCTAAGCTGAACAGCACTACCTTAATTCCTGATTATGGATATGGTGCTGTTAAGGATGCCCAGGACGCTGTAGCTAAAGCAAATAGCACATTCCTGTTGTTTAAGGATATTACTACAACCGAAGCAAAGAAAGCTCTTGACAAACTTACTAAGGCTAACGGAACAGCTACTATTGCAGAATGGAATGCTAACGGTGGAAAGGCCATCAACAACAAGGCTTTGTTTACACATGACTTTACCGCAACTACAGACAAGAACGGTAATGTTACCAAGATAAACATTGGCGACTTTAAGACAACTTGGCTTAAGGGTGAGTGGGACAACCTCAAAAAGGAGGTTAATGAAACTATCAAGAACGAGGCTATTGCCGAGCTCAGCAAGTTCCCCAACGCTTTTGAGACCAACGATAAGGCTTACTTCGTTCAGTTGTACACAGAGGTAGGCGAGAAGCTTGACAATGTTATTGCCCGCGCTATATTCGAGCGTGACAACTTGAAGTCTATCAACGATCTTTCTACTAAGGTAGAGAAGGTTGAGGCTGCTCTTAAGGCTGGTAAGCCATTCGACTTGGATCAGGACAATGACTACACCTTGCTTAAGGAGCAGATTGTAAGCATGCAGAACGAGGTTAAGCAGACTGACAATCGCTATATGTATAGCGAAGATCAATACACTACATTCGTTACAAATATTGCAGGTGTAAGCACTAAGCTTGATGGTTTCTACACAGAATTGGTAAATAAGGCAAAGGCTGATCTCACCGCTAAACTTGAAGAGGCTCAGAAGAACTTGACAAAGTATGCTTATGAGGTTTCTGCAAAGTATGAGAACGAGCCTGATACAAAACTTGATTACCAGAAGAAGTTCTCAACACAGCAGAACAATCTGGACAAGATCAAGAAGAGTTTCGAAAATTCACAATTCACTACAGTACAGACCGACTATGCTAACTTCGTTGAGCAAATCAATAAGTTGAATGGTGATGTTAAGAAGATTTGGGAAAAGACCCTTAATGCTCAGAAGACGGAAATCAACCAGCACAACCTCGAAGCCCAGAACCGTATCAATGGTGCTATAGAGGATGTTCGCAAGGATTACAACGATTATGTAGGTTGGATTAAGAACTGGATGGTTCTTGACGCAACAAAGAGTGCTTCTGACGACTTGAAGGCTAACCTCAATACCCTCTTCAGCGAAATCAATGGTCTTGATGAGATGATAGAGAAGGTTCAGAAGCTTGTTGACGAGAAGACAGCAAATATCCAGAAGGAGTCTGATGCTGAATTTGGCGCACACTACGAAGCTAACAAGAACCTCTATCGTATCACAGAGGACGTTGAGAAAGACTATCTGACTCAGGTTGAGAATGTTGCCAAGAAGGTATATGACGAAATAGTTGAAGCAGCTCTTAAGGCAAATGCAGCAGCTAACACATACCTCACAGATGTTGACGTTGAGAACGCCAAGGAACTTATCTCTGACGCTAAGTGGAACGTTAAGCCAGGTGATAAGAACGAGAAGATGAGCAACGAGGCTGTTGCCGCATTCATCGAGGCTTACAACCTTATTCAGGCTAAGAAGCAAGTTACCAACGAGGATGGAACTCTGACATGGGTAGGCGACGGCTTCATCAAGACTGCACAGGACGAGATTGCACGCCTTGCTGCATTTGACGGCACAGAGGAGAAGTTCAAGGAGAACATCCTTGCCAATAAGGTTGGAGCTATCCGCGAAATTCTTGCTAAGGTTAAGCCAGCTGTAGAAACTCTCAACGGCGAGTTGGAGTCATACACAACTCAGTATTCTACTATCTACGACAAGAAGGTAAATTGGAACTTCGCTAAGAAGGACGAGACTACTCTCCAGATGACAGTTAACGACTGGGAGAAGGAGAACAAGGTTGAGGCTAAGGATCACTTCGATGTTAAGGATGCCCTCAATAAGGCTAACACCAAGCTCGCAGGTGCTCTTACAACTCTTGAGGAGTCTTGCCTCACTGCAAGCCAGAAGGAAGCTGAGATCAAGAAGGTTCTCGACGAATACGATGCAGACATGTTCAAGATCCAGAACTATCCTACATTCAAGGCTAACGAGGCTGCTGCTCCTATCGTAAGCGCTAAGGTTACTGAGGTAGAAAAGGTAATTGCTGACGCTCGTAAGACTATCGAGGCTTATGAGGCTGAAATTAAGGCAGAAGCAAGTGCATCACTTGACGATGTTGACAGCCAGTTCACTAACCTCAAGTCTTCTATTGACGTTGCAGTTAAGAACAATACTATCAGCGCTAATAAGGATGGCTTCATCGCAGGTCTTGACGAGTTGGCTGGTAAGGTTGCAGACATCCTCAAGAAGGCTGCCGAAGAGGCTAACGGTGGTAAGCTCGACCTTAACGGTGATGGTGTAATCGACGGCAAGGACTTCAAGCAGGCTGCTGATAACTTCGAAACAACTCTTGACAGCAAGACATTCGATGCATTCATGTCTAAGTATGCTGAGTACAAGAAAAATCACTAAAAAATTCATATTGGGGAATGCTCATAAGAGCATCCCCATTATAGATGTTAAACGAATAAACTAATAAAATTATGAAACAAAAAAGACTATATAGCTGCCTTTTCGCTTTTGCAATGCTTCTTATAGCAAGTGCAAACGCTATGGCAGGAGGACTAACATTGAAGAATGTTACATTCTTGAAGCCTGGCGAAAAAGCGACTATGGCTATCGGATTCGATAACGATGAAGAAGTTGCTACTATCGAGACTAAGATTGTTCTTCCTGAGGGACTTTCTTTCGTAGCAAAAGAACCAGGTAGTGAGAACTTTGTTGTAAACACAACAGAACGCACAAAGTTGTACAATGTATCTCTTTCTCAGGATTACGTACATGCTAATGGTGCTTATTTGGCTGCTTACACTATTAAGAAGTATCTTCCTGCAGGCAAGGGTGACATCTTTACTTTTGAGGTAAATGTTGCTCCTACATACACTGGTGCAAAGGAAATCCGTCTTACTTCTACAGACATTTCTATGGGCGACGACGACGCTCCTATTTTCAAGCCAGCCGACTTCGTTGCTAAAGTTGTTAGTACAGACAACCAGATGTTTGTAACTGCCGAATTGCCAGCTATCAAGGTCGGTGAGGAGCAGACTCTTACTTTTAACCTTGATTTGCCAAAGGGTTATATCAACAATACTGGTTTAAGAGTTAAGTTGCCACAGGGTCTTAGTGTAGTAGAGGATTCAGAGCAGGCTGGTACTGCTTGTCCTAAGCACAACGTTATTTACAACCCAAAACGTCAGTCTATCATCATCTTCGGTGATCCATTGTCATTGGACAACAAGTTTGCATTGAACAAGGGTACTCTTTGCAGTGTAAAGGTTATTGCAGACAATACATTTGTTGATGGTTCTGAAATTACTGTTGGTGAGATTAACGGTACTGGTGATGATACATACTATTCAGAGGACATCACACTCAAGGTAACTCTCGATAAGACAGCTACTGGTATCAACGGTATCAATGCTGACGAGTTTGGCGAGGGTGCTGACGGTATCTATCAGCTCAACGGTGTTCGCACTGACAAGTTGCAGCGTGGCGTTAACATTGTTGTTAAGAACGGTAAGGCTGTTAAGGTTGTAAAGAAGTAATATGGTAAATACCATTTCCCTACTTTGCGCACAGCATAAAAGAGAAATATATCCTATCAATTTGTAGTTTTGTGATATTCAAATAAAAGCACAAGACATCTCCGGTCCGCCCAATCCTTACATCTGTAAGGGTTGGGTGGTTTTTTATATAGTAGCGGAGGTCTCCGGCCTCCGCAGCATCAAGTCGAATACAAATCTTCATTATTAATAATAGAGTTTGTATAATTGATTGCTGCGGGGAATCTGTATTCAATAATAAATGAATACAGATTATTCTGATTAAACTGATGCTTCGCTTTGAGACAGTATTTCAGTAAAATCAGCAGAATCTGTATTCAATAATAAATGAATACGGATT